>BNJU01005363.1_pt1 | contig 114874 bp, 154 predicted proteins | sample 8539281 | NCBI WGS metagenome assembly BNJU01 (sample SAMD00202456, study PRJDB9452) | human saliva metagenome | isolation source: human saliva | place: Japan
TTTTTAATTCCAACCGTATTTTAATGCATTTTAAAAGTAACGTCTAAATTATTTGGAATAGTTTTGCTACCTTTATCCACAGTTGATAATTTACATCCCAAACTCTGCCAATCTCTCTTACTGCTGTGTCGTGGCTCTCATTGTTCGAAAGGTAACAATTTGTGAAACGTGATTTTTCCCATACTTTTTCTAATTAGATAGTCATGACCTTCTTCGCTTCTTTCATTGCACAAAAATCTATGTCAAAATCAGGCGTTGAAACTCTTTTCGAGGATTTAAAATCTCAAGATATTAGATCATCACTCTATCGGACCAAATATCTGTAATCTCTCTAAAGCAGTATGCAACAATTGAAATCTGCTCGACCCTCTACTCCGGGTCCATACGGAATTTATTTTCTTAGCAAAATTTACAAAATCCCACAATTAAGTAAACAATCAGGTAAATCACATCTTATTTCATCATTACTGAAAATTCGTAATTTACTCTGACCCTCATCAGTGAGATTTTGTATCTTTTTCCTTTCGTACCTTCTATGATTAGACTATGCAAATAATCTTCTCTTTGTACTAACTCCATCAGGTACTTTATATTCAGGTAAATGATACTGTAGAAAAGTCCGACTCAACATTACCTTTTCGAGCAAATCATTTTAGTATTATACATTGAATCTTTCAAATGAGAAAATCTTTAACATTTCTTCTTTCTTCACTTTAAACAGTATTCGCTCTGAGTAAAAGTGTCTTCTTTTAAGTTCGGATAACATACTCCTTTAGACATACATCTTGCCATTTTAAACAAATTAAATCCGTATTTTCTAAATAATGAGACATCATTGTTACTACATGTCTCTACGTATTCCGCTATTTGCAAAGTTCCAAAATATCTGTTTCAGTCATCACTCATCATTTTCTTCAAAATGAAGAATTTCAATTCCAGAAATACAATCCTTCTCTATTGAATATACTTAAAATTTAAAATCTCATTCTTAGCACTCAAAAGTATCATCTACAGATATGAGCATTTTCGAATGAAACTTCTCTTTTGAACCAACTATTAAATATTAAATGAGAATACTTTCTAGTTCATCAAAATGTTGTATATTCTCTGTTTCTACTTTTCAACAACATATAGTGACACTAATTTACATAAATATATATCCTTGATTATTCTCCAGCTAATAATATTATATTATAAAATTTCATTATTTAGGTACGACAGTTAGCTCAGCAACCTATAATAGGTTTTATTTTGAAATTCTACATCTTTTTATAAAAATCAATAACGCCATACATATTGTTATAATCTGTAATAACCATAGCTTTAAAATTTAATTCTTTTAGCTTTATCTATTAATTTTTCCATTGGATTATAGTTGTTCAACAAACTATACTCAGTATGAACATTTCAAATGTACAAAAATCATTAGCCAAAATTATCACCTCATTATTGATTTTACCATATTTTAGAATTTTAAATATATTTTACCTAATCACTTTATATTTTATGTATGTTACAATTTATAGTACGAAGGAGAAACGATATGAAATTTACATTAATAACTAATAATATTGATTTATATGAAAAGGTATAAAGAAAAGATTTAGACATAATATTCGATGAAAAATATACATATGGAAGTGTTTTAGATATAGTTAAGACTGCAAAATGGTTTTGAACTGACTCATCCACTTTGGCAGTATAAAACCTAATGAAAACTCTACAGATCTATTTTAATAACAAACAAAACAAAAAGAACTGGATGTTAATGGAATTATAATAATTGATGAAGCAATCGAAAACATATAATTTCCAAAAACAACACGAAAACGCCATCTATGGATCGATAGAGTCCTAAAGCTTTTTAGATTATGTTGACTATGTAATACTTGTTCAAACAATAGAAAAATTGGGAATAGAATAAAATAACAAAAACACAAAAACCGCTAGATTTGCTTAGCGGTTTTTCTAATATATAAATTATTAAAAGAATCTTCGTCAAAAATTTGTTATTCTACTAAAGGATTATTTTTCAGAATTCTTTTCCTCATCTTCATCTTTGTCAGTCTCTACAACCTCTTCTTTAGGAAGAACTATTCTAACTTTCTTAACCTGTGTTCATAAATCGACAAAAATATTATACAACACCATTATCCTCAATAGTAAGTTTTTCACCATCATTTGGTATATATCCCAAAAAGGTACATGTAAGCATTCACGCTAATGTATCATAATCCTCAGAATTTTCATCAAGGTTTTTAAATTACAAAGCATTATTAACGTCTTCTGTTTCACAGGCACCTGTTGCGATAAAATGTCTATCATCTATATTGCAGGATTAGTTTTCTTATCATATTCGTCATCTATTTCACCCATGACTTCCCCAATTAGGTCTTCCTAGTAACAATTCCCGTAAAACCACCATATTCATCAATTAATACAGCCATTGATTTCTTTGAATTTTTAAGTTCAAGAAACAAATCATTATATTCTTTCTCTCAGGAATAAAATAAGCCGGCCTTAAAATAGAACGTATATTAACATTTTAAATCCAACTTTATAAGCCTCTAAGAAAAATCCTTATATACAGAATTCCTATTATATTATCAATATCACCTTCATAAACGAATTTTCCCTTGAATATCTCATTTGCATTAAAGTTTCAAAAATCTTTATCAGGTTCGTCAATATCAATCATAAAAACTTTCAGTTCTAGCAGTCATTACCTCTTCCGCTAAAAACATCATCAAAAGAAATAACTCCATCTATCATTTCACGTTCTGTAGGATTAATTATACCTTGTTCTTGTCCAACTTCTACAATCGACTTTTAATCTCTTCATGTAACGATGACTTCAACTCCACTTGTAGGAACCGGAAAAATCTTTAAAACAATATTTGTAGATAAAGACAGCAAATAAACAAAAGGACTCATAATCTTATAAACAAAATTTATTGTCCCAACAGAAAATAAAGCAAATTTTTCTGCATTTTGTAAAAAGCTATTCTCTTTAGGTACAAGTTCTACAAAAACCAAACTAAAAACGCTAATATAACCGTGATGAAAAACAAAAGAAACTCTATACGTAAAAAGGAATTGATAAATTTGCTAATACTTTTCCAAATTTATCTGACGAGTCCAACTAGCGTGAAGCTGATGTGAAGAAGCCAGCAAAAAGTAATACCAACTTGAGATTGTAGATAAAAACTTTGAAGGCTCTTTAAAAAGTTTTCAACTTTAATCGCTCTCCCTATTTCCTTGCTCTGACAAAGTTAATAACTTTTCTTATCCATAGAAACTATTGCCATTTCTGAAGCACAAAAAGCATTAACCAAAGTTAATAAAATTAAAATAATAATCTGAGAAATAGACCTCGAGTCCACTATCCATAATAACCTCCTCAAAAACTTATTCATTTAAAAAGCATTATATCAAAAATTTTTAAATATTGCAAAATAAAAATATATTATATTTTTCATTTAAACAATAATACTAAATATTTTTACGTAAATAACTAATACATAGTGTATAAAAATACACTTTTTACAAAATACTAATATTATAATTATTTTATAACATTTCCACCATAGTTTAAAATAACTTGAGCAAATACATAAAGCTACTACGGTCATTAACTTAATTAAAATATTTAATGATGGACTATGTATCCTTAATGGATCCCCTACAGTATCACCAACAACTGCGGCTTTATGTGGATCTGAACCTTTTCCGCCATGATGTCCTTCTTCAATATGTTTTTACATTATCCCATGCTCCACCAGCATTTTAGACATAAAGAGTGCCATTAAAACACCTGTTAAGCTAAAGAACCTGCTAATAGTCACCAAGAGCTTTCAGCTCCTATCAATGAACCTACTAATACAGGAACTACTACTGCTAATAATCCAGGAATAATCATTTGTTTTTAAAGCTGCCATTGTAGAAATATCAACACATTTTTCTATAATCTGGAGTTCCAGTTCCTTCCATAATTCCAGGAATTGTTTTTAGAATTGTCTTCTAACTTCTTGAATCATTTTCATTTGCAGCATTTTCAACAGCTTTCATAGTTAAAAGCTGAGAATAAAAATGGCAAATACCACCAATAAACATTCCGGCTACTACTTGAGGGTTTTTGTAACATCTATTGAAGTTTAATTTTACAGCTTGAGTATATGATGCAAATAACGCTAATGCAGTTAAAGCTGCTGAACCTATTGCAAATCCTTTACCAATAGCTGCTGTAGTATTACCAACTGCATCTAGTTTGTCTGTAATATTTCTAACTTCATGAGGTTATTCACACATTTCACGATACCGCCTGCATTATCAGCAATTGGACCGTATGCGTCAACAGCAATAGTCATACGCAAGTAGAAAGCATACCTATAGCAACAACAGAAATACCATATAAATCCTTGACCTGCATTTGAAAAACCATTTTGATGCTATATACGATACTAAAATACCTATTGCTATTACTACAATAGACCAGCAGTTGACTTCATTCCAACAGCTAAACCTGAAATAATATTTGTTGATGAACCTGTTTCAGATTCTTCCGCAATATTTTGAACAGGTTTCTATCTCCTGAAGTATAATATCAGTAAATTGAAATAATTAAACCAACTAAGATACCGGCAACTGAAGAAATAAATGCTGAGTTATTTCTAAAAATTTGTTCTACTTAAGAAATATAAGCTCATTATAGTTAAAACAGAACTTACAATAGTTCCATATTTAATGATTTTTGTGGATCTTTGTCTCCTCTAACACAGAACAATCCGACTAATGATGCTAAAATACCTGTTGCAGCAAGAGCTAGTAGCAAATATAATACCTTCTTTTCCAAATGCAACTGCAGACCAAGCGTAATACCAGAAAAGGATTGAACCTACATAAGATTCAAAAGGTCAGCTCCATACCTGCAACGTCACCTACATTATCCCCTACATTATCTGCTATAACTGCAGGATTTCTTGGATCATCTTCAGGAATTCCGGCTTCAACCTTACCTACAAGGTCCCGCTCAACGTCAGCAGCTTTAGTGTAGATACCGCCACCAACTCTTCCGAACAAAGCAATAGATGATGCACCAAAACTGAATCCTGTTACAATATTAACATCTCCTACTAGAAGTAGCAAACTATCATACCTAAATACCTAATCCAACCAGAAAGTCCCATTACAGCTCCACCAGAAAATGCTGTTTTGAAGTGCTTTTCCCATTCCATATTCTGGCAGCATTTGCAGTTCTAACATTTGCTTTTATGGCAGCTTTCATTCCAAAAACCTGCTAAAATAGAACAAATTGAACCAGCTAAGAAACAAACTGCTGTAGTAAATTAATGGCTACTCCTAAAATAATTGCAACAACAACAACGAATATAGCTAAATACTTATGATTCACGAACTAAGAAAGCCATCGCGCCTTCTTGAATGTAACCTGATATTCTTTCATTCTTTCATTACCAGGTTCAATTTTGTGATGCTTAAATATTTAATATAAGCAAACACAAGCGCAATAACCCCAGCAGCAATTGCACATATCAAATTAGTGTCCATTTTTCCTCCTAAAATATTTAATCGCAGCCATAGCAATAGCTACTATAAAAACACAATTGATGCTATAATAGTAATTTGACTTAAGTAAGCATCTTTAGTTTTTACCACTTTTCCTGAAATATTAGTTTCTCAGTCAAAGATGCTACCCCATCAGACTTCGATTCTTGCATAAGAACTGCAATATTATCACAATACCAGCAATAAACAATATTATTTCCATAAACTTGCGTAACACACCTCCGTTACATCCATAATTAACGCTACTTATGATAACACGTACAAGTAAAAATCAGCTAAAATATTGATTTTTAAGTTGATTCTAAAAATAAATTAAAATTAAATAACTAGATAGTATAAATGGGACTAGTGGTATTTCTTGATGTTTTCAAAAGTTTTACATTTCCTTACGAATATATACTTTATGAAATAAAAAGATTCCTGCAATTACAAAAAGCAAACAAACCGATATTAAAACTGTATACCAATCAGTTGAAAAATCAATTAAAGACAATACATAGATATCGCCTATTCAAATGCTTCCATTCCATAAAATAGTTTTAGATAAAATATAAATAATCCCATACAAAAAGCATTCCGGAAATCAGTCCAAAAACAGAAATTTTAATATAATTACCATATATATTAAAAATACTGATAGGACAAAGCAAAACTCAAAATTATATCTATATTTTTCACAAATAATATCTGTAACTGAACAAATATATATACACCACAAAAGTAAATTTGTTATATATAATACTATTATTCAAAAATAAAGATATTAAGTATAAGTTAACAAAAATATTATTATAAAATTTATTAAATTATAATATTTTTATATTTCTAATTGAAACCTTAATCCTTTCTTTTATTCAGAAATTTAAATCGATTGATGAAACAAATAAACAAACACTAAGTATCCCACCTACAAAGTACATATTAATATTTTCTTTCTATCTTTGCATCTTTTCATCAAAAGCATCCATTTTTGTCACATAGCTATTTGTTCTTTGGCTTTTTACTATATTTTTCTAAATTTTCATCTTTAACTGTTTTCCAAATCTGTTGATTTCAGGTTCTGTTTTTGATTCCAGCATAATTAAGTGGTATCAAATTGTGTTTTTACAGGTTTAGTAATTTCTCCTACTCTTGCATCTATACAGGCATTTTCAAACTCCAATACCATTTTGTCATGAGAGAATTCTCCTAAATCTCCCCACTTCTTTAGAAAGGGCACATAGAATATGCTAATTCTTCAGATTCTTTCCATTTTTCACAAAAGCTTCTTTAACTCATCTGCTTTTTCTTCACTTTCAACTAAGATATGTTTAGCTTTAAAGTATATCTACTCTTAAATAAATTTTATTTTCTTCATAGTATTTTTATTTCCTCATCAGAAACTTTTTATATCATAAATAATTCGTTTAAGAAATGTTTTGCTAAAATTGAGCGTGTAATTTCATTAATTTCTTTCTACGAATACTTCACTTTCATTTTAACTTTCTATCTATAACAATCTTGAATTATAAGCTCTTGTTTTACAAGTTCTTCACATAATTGTTTTTACCTTCAGGATTTTATATGGTAACGCTCTATCCCCCATTAATTCTATAAACTATCAACGTCACTCTCTAAAATTTCCTCCATTCACAATTGCCATTACTTTTACTTTCCATAAATATTTCCTCCTTAAAATTAGTTTAATTCATTACCTTCAAATTTAACTTTTTCATTTTAAAAGTCTTCCCTGCTTTTTTAAAAAGGATAGTTTACTCATCCCAAATGTCTTTAATTTTATCAGGATCACTTTTTATCATTTTAAGCTAAAAACCTCCTCTATCTTTGATAATATTAAAAGAATATCAGCATTATCATTTATTTCAATATAGAAAAGATTTTTAAAACCAAATTTAAACGACCATCTTTTTACTTTTGAAATTCTAAAAGTGTAATGTTCCAATTTCTAAAAACTCAACTATGTCTTTATTTTTCAATCATTGCATCATATATATCTACAGCAACAAAAAGCACCATAATCTTTATGAATTGAATAAATAATTCCTTCAACCCATTCACCTTCCTTATATGGTGAATCAGAGTTAAATAATCTCTTATCTTCATTGTTGCAGAGTCTTTCCGACTTATCAATATATAAAAGCAACTAAATATTTTCTTCCTTTTCAAGTTTCATAGATTGTTCTTTAAAGGTAAAATAATTCTTTTTCAAGTCCCCAATCTAAAAAGCTCCAATTTTTGAAATATCCATCACTTCTAAAGTTTCAAGTTTTCCTAAAGAAATTTTCAGATTTTCTTGTAGCAACAAAATCTGGCTTGATTATCTTTATAGACAAAAATCTCAATTTCATCACCAATCTTATCTGTTTCTAGGACTTCCTTTTAGGTAATAAAAATATCTAGTTTTTCATTTTTATTTCTTTAAGTCCAATATAAGCACCATTATTTTTAAAGCGCTTTATAAATAATTTTGAAATTCTCCTAATTATACATATTTTCTCCTTTATCTCAAATTTTCACTATAAATTATTATACAGTTAAATCTTTTTAATAACTTAATTAAGGCAATTATGATAAAATGTGCCATATCTTACCATACACCATAAAACTACAGTAATTATACCACAATTTCTCTTTGATTGCTAAAAGTTAAAGGTTATTATAATAAAAGATTACTATACCTGTCATATGACGAAAGCTGCAGTAATTATATCATAATAGTTTAATTAATGTAAGCATAATATGAAAAATTACTGATACATTTTGAAATATAATCAAATGTAGTATAATATTATGTGAATACTTACTAAATAAGGAGTTTAAATAGTTTTATATAAAAAGATTTATTTTGATTTTATTTTCAATTTTTATGCTGGTATCATGTAGTAAAACAGGTACTAAAAATGTTGATAAAGTAAATAATGAGATAAAAATTCAACTTCTCAATTTTTCCCTAAATACAGAAGAGATTAGCTGTATTAGAAAAACCTTATAGAGATTTTTCAGACGAGATAGTATTTAATAAAATATTAGAAAAGTATAATAAAATTTAAAGAAAATTCATCTAATGATATAGCATTTGAAAACAAAAATATTGGAAAAACTTGAAGAAATAGAAAAATTTTTATGGCAAAAAAATATATAAATTTTAAAAATGAATCTTCAATAAATGTAAAAAGTGAAGAAAAGTTATTAAATCAAAACACAAAACAGAACTTAGTAAAAAGAATTTTTCTTATGATAATTATTTAATAAAACTAACCAGTAAGGGTAATTTCAAATATTCTGTGGATAAAAGAATAATCTGTGAAGAAACTCTAAAGAAAATGAAAAACCTAGATATGTGCGAATTAAGATTTTAGAAAATTCGAATGTTGAGATTTAATGAAATATTATAGGTATTATTTTTAAAGATAATATTAAATATGATGACTTTAAAAATCTACCAAGTGGAATTTTTAGTAGATACTGATTTCAAAACAAGGAACTTATAAAATATCAAATACAACAAAAAGATACAATTATAAAAACTATTTCAAAAATAATGAGATTAAAATTTTAAATCTACAAGAATCACACGAAATAGAAAATTAGAAATGAAATGAAATTAATAATTTCAGGGTAGATTATATAGCATTAGATTGATTAAGTTAAAAAGGAGCTTTGAACAGTCTCTCTCTTTAATTATCAAAATAACAAGATTTCCAAACTCCAATCCATGAGTGAGTATCATGAAGGATAGAATTCTTATTTTTAATGATTTAGGCTTTCCGATAATCTCTGAATAGAGTACAGCTTTTGATAGACTTTCTTTACCTTTTTATAATAAACTTTTTGAGTCTTTCTTTCTATCAATTCATCTAAAGATTGAATATCTTTTCTCAATGTAACTCTTTCTGTTTTTCGAAATTATACGTCGACCTTGACCTTCAATGAGAGTATTCATAATACTCTTACCTTCAATAGAAGTTGTCCATAGCCGTCTTGCCTTCATAAGAATAATTTTTCTAGAGTATTTCCTTCAAAAGTAGAAGTCATAACACTTGTACCTTCAGGCTTTTCATAATCTTCAGTATGATTCTTATGACTCTTATCTTTTATTCTTGTTATTTTTCTTAGCTTTTAGACTTGTTTGACGTTTTTACGTGATTACTTTTATGTTCATCAATTCCACTTCATCAATTTGAGTCTTTATATTATTAATCTCAGATTTTAAATCATCAATAAAAGACAAAAAGCCTTTTCTTTTTCATAGAAATTCACCTCTATTCTGAAAGTGATTCTCTCATTTTAGTATCAGATTTTTAAATTCTTTAACTTTTCATATTCAAATAGAAATATTTCCTTCTTCAAATGCTTTTTGCAATAGTAAGTGGAATTTTACTTTCTGATTCAACAACTTTAGCTTTCATTTCTTCAATCTTAGCTTTATTTTTTCTTGTTCAACTGCACTTAGCCATTGCACGTCTTTCTTCTGCTTTGACATGCTATTTTTCTTGTCAGCTTCAGCTTGATCACTTGCAATTGAGCTCTATATTTCTACCTATATCTACATCTGCAATATCAATAGATAAAAATTTCAAATGCTGTTTCCTAAATCAAGACCTTTTTCAAAACTGTTTCTGAAATAGCATCAGGATTTTTCAAGCACTAAAGCTAGTGTCTTTCTAGCACTACCTACAGTGTAGTAACTATACCTTCTCAACTCTGGCTATGATAGTTTCTTCTCCAGCTCACCCGATAAGTCTTGAAATATCAGCCCTAACAGTAACTTTTGCTATAACTATCACTTCAATACCATTCATTGCAACTGCTGCAATTTTTGGAGTATTGATAACTTTAGGATTTACACTAACTTGAACAGCTTCCAACACATCACGTCCAGCAAGGTCAATTGCTGTTGCCATTTCAAAAGTCAATTCAATATTAGCCTTTTGAGCTGCAATCAAAGCATCAACAACATTATTTACATTACCTCCTGCCAAATAATGTGCTTCTAATTCTGAAATGTTAATTTTAACATTAGCCTTTGTTGCTTTAATCAATGGATAGATAATTTTTGACGCTCTAACTCTTCTAAGTTTCATTCCAATAAGGTTCGAAATTTTAACTTTAACTCCACTGAAATAAAGCCGTAATCCAAAGTCCTACAGGAACAAAATAAAAGAATCCAAACACCAAAACCACTACTAAAATAACAATAATACTATTAGTTGTTGGTAACACTTTTCATAATTGTTTGTGGTAACATCTCTCATAATTAAGTCCCTCCATAATTTATTTACACTTCCGTGTATGATTATATTATATCACTTTTTATAAAAATTCAATAAAAAGAAACCAATTTATAAAATTGATTTCTAAACGTCATCACGTTTTCACATTTTATTTTTGCACTGATTTCATTATTATTTATTTCAAGTTCATCTACTAAATGTTTTAACAATTCTAAGTCCACGACCTGAAGTAGTCGTATTAATATCTTTATTTTTCATTAAATATATAATTTATTCCATCTCCCTTCATCTTTAACATTTATATGTATACAGTCCATATTAACACAGACTTTTAAAGTTTATACCCCTTTTTCTTTATTACATTTATTTCCATGTTCATAACTATTTATAACTATTTCATTTATAACTATTCGGATATTAAACATTAATTTCTTCATCTCTAATAACACTTGACAATTTTCCCAAAATAAAAGAAACTGCTTTCATCAATATCATCCAAATCACTTTTAATAACCTTAACGTACTCAAAGTCCATATTTTTCTCCTAACCTTTAATAATTGGTATATACCCAATCAAAAAAATAATTATTTAACATTTTTTAACTTTTTATTTGCATATTTAAAGATTTTCTAATATAATATATACATCATGAGGTGATTAAGATGTTTTTTAAAAATAAGAAAATATATATAAAATAGATTTTATTTATTCTGATATCGTTGAGTTTTTAATAATACTAATAGGTTTAGTAATTTATATAGTGCAACAATAAGTTTAAAAGAGAATTTTTATGTTGTCACAAATAGTTGCTACAATTTTAGGTTTCGTCTTAATGTTTATATTAATTGCAGTAAATATAAAATTTTTAAAAAGACTATATTTACCGATTTATATAGTTTCAATAGCACTATTAATATTAGTACTTATAATTGGTACAGGAGATTCCGTAGGACTAGAAGTTGGATTAAATTCGGTCCTATTTCTTTTCAACCATCAAATTTGTAAAACTTGGGATGATTATTTGTTTAGCTACAGTTATTGAAAAATAGTGCTAAATTAAACGAGCTAGAAACTCTAATAAAAGTTCTAATATTTGCTTTTTATTCCGGTTGGATTAGTTCTAATGCAACCAGACTTTGGAACTGCATTTGTTTTTATATTGGTAATTGGGTCAATGCTATTTGTAGCAGGAATAAGTCTAAGACTCGTGGTTTATACATTACTCGCTGCAGTATGCAAGTTTGCCCTGCTTTTTATTTTTAGTTTATCTCATGCCAAAATAGAATTTTAAACTTTTTACATCCTGAAAGAGATATTACAAATACTAGGTTATCAAGCGGTTCAAGGGAAAAATAGCTGCAGGTTCAGGAAAATTTATAGGAAGAGGACTGTTTAAGGTCCTCCAAAAATCAATTTAATTTTATACCCTGAAAACAAACAGATTATATTTTTCCCGGTTTTTGTTGAAGAAATGGGATTCGTTGGTGGAACAATTTTAATCGGATTATATACAATTATGTTGTATAGATTTGTTAAACTTTCTAAAAAGACAGCAAATAAATTCAATCAAATATTAATTATTGGAATATGTGCAATGTTTTTAGCATATATTTGAAAATATAGGAATGACAATAGGGACTAATGCCAATAACAGGCATTCCACTTCCGTTTTTAAGTTATGGTGGAACTTTTCAATTAGTAAATTTAATAGCAATGGGAATAGTATTATCTATATCTTGTGAAAAACTCCACTTGATTTTTATGTAAAAACATATTTAATTTTTTTATTTTTATATTAAACTATTCTGAATTAATGAACATAAAAACTCGATGCATTTTTGCACCGAGTTTTTATAATTCATAATAGTTTTTCGGTTGATAGATAATCTACTACTCTTACTACTTTATTCCCTCGAGATAGACTCTCGAATTCTCATGTTTTATTCTACAAATTAAGTCATAGACATTTGTATTCGCAATTTTTGCAATCTCAAAAATATCAAGCTTCATATCTTTGTATTCTCCATAAAAGTAAAGGCTGTATCTCCTATTTTTACATCATCAATATCAGAAATATCTATCATAGTTTGATCCATACAAACTTTTCCTAAAATCTTAGCCTTTTTATTATTTATCATAACATACCCTTTGTTAGCTTAATTCGTAAAGAGGTATCCATCTGCATATCCTATTGAAATGGTAGCAACTTTTGATAGTTCTATCTGCACAAAAGTCCTACCATATCCAACCGTATCACCCTTATGAATATATTTTATATTACTCACTGTACTAACAAAACTCACAACAGTATCCATTTTCATTTTAGAATTATCTTTTACATATTCTGAAGGGTAGTGACCATATATTCAATTCCAACTCTAACCATATCATAATAATAATCATGAAAGCAATGCTCCGCCATCATTAGCAATATGTAACATTGGTATTTTTAGCTTTTCTTCTTCTAAAAATATGTTTAACTTTTTCCAAATCTTTCAACTTGTAATTTTTGTAAATGAAAAAAATCATCAATATCAGAAACGCATAAATGTGAGAACATTCCCTTTACAATAATATGCTTCATAGAATAAATTTCTTTTAAATAATCTTTTAATTTATCATCAATTAAAAACCAAGTCTATTCATTCAGTATCTATTTTTGATGTGTATTTTACATTTTTCTACATTTTCGCTGAAATTTCATTTTAACTCTCTTATCATTTCTATATTATATACTATTAAATCTACATTATTCTTTATTAACTTTTCAAATAATGCATTTGGAACATAACCTAAAATTAAAATAGGTAATTTTATTTTCTTTTTCTAGCTCCATAGCCTCTGAAAAAGTTTGCAACTACAAAATAATCTGCTCCTTGTTTTTGCAAAAAATTCAGCGACAGTACAAGCACCAAGCCCATACGCATTTGCTTTTAAAACTATTCCTACTTTTTGCTCCATTACATTTTTCTTTTTATTTTTAAAAATTATTTTTTAATTTATCTAAATTAACAAAAATCAAAGATTGATTTTTCATCATAATATCACTCCCTAATATATTTAATTGCCTTTGGTAAAAATTTAATTATATCTGATGCTACTAAAGAATCTTCACCTAATTCTTCTTTGGCAAAATCTCCAGCCAAACCATGAATAAAGACCCCAAGCTTTGCGGAATTAAAAAGCACTAAGACCTTGACCAAGCAAAGATAAAATAATTCCTGTTAGAGCAGTCTCCACTTCCTGCTGTTGCCATACCTGAATTTTCCAGTATTATTTATATATATTTCTTCGTCAGACTTAACTATAGTATTTTTACCTTTTAGAACAAGAGTATAGTTTAAATTTTTCAAAAATTTATTTACAACTTCAATCTATTTTCTTTAATATTTTTAAATCATAAGATGAAAAACCTTGAAAAATTCTACTTCATGAGGAGTTATTACAATATTGTTTCTATTAAAATCTCTGCTTTAATATTTCTTAAAGAAAATATAGCATCAGCATCTATAACTATAGGTTTTTAAAATTTTTACAATCATTTCTAAAATTTTTTGCATTTTCTTCATTTCTTCCTAATCCGCATCCAATAGCTATAGCATCCAAATTACTTATTTTATCAATTATTTCGTCAATATATTTAAAAGTAAAACAACCCTTATTGTCATCAGAAATTGGTAAAACAATATTTTCAACAGCTTTTATTTTGTAAAAATATCTGAAATAGAATTAGGACAAATATTATAAACCAATCCACTTCCTGTTCTAAGTGAAGCCTTTGCACAAATCAACACTTCCACATTCCAATACTTCACCAATTATTCCGACTTTTTCCAAAATCACCTTTATGTCCATCATCTTTTCTATTTAATATGAGTTTTTTTACATTCTAAGGCATTTTTGGTATTTATTGATATATTTAAAAATTTAACATCTACTACTGCAGTGGCATAATCAGAATCATGGGAAACAGAACAAGATAAATCTTCAATATAATTTCATTATGAATAATTAAATCAGGTTTTTCCGGAAAAATTATGTATAATTTCTACATCAATAGGGTGAAATGTTTCCCAAATCAGTACCAATTGCCTTTACAAAGAGCTTCTTTTTAAGGAAAAATACCTGCTATGGTTTCATCTCTATTTCCCGTCTTTAAAATATAGTCAATCTCTTCATTTGTAAAATATCTTTTTAAAAACTTGTCCAAATTTTTCATATTTGAAAATCTTGAAATACTACAAATATCTATTCCTATCATTATTCAAATTCATCCATTTCTTTTTATAACAAAATTATTTTCCAAAGACTTATATAGTTCTTCATAATTTAAAAGCTAATATTTCTTCAGGTTGTTCTACATTTTTTTAAGAAATTTCTAATTTTATTCTCAATTTCTTTCATACTCTTAAAAAGTAATTAAACTAGGTGCATATGAATTACAAATAAATTCCATAACCACATAAGAAATATCCCATTTCAATTTAAACTTATCTTCATCTGAAATATTTAATTCATCAACAGCACGTTTCCTCTCTTAACAACTGCGAATACAATAAATTCTGAAAAACAAAACAAATTCTTCACAAAAGTCATTTTTCTTCAATATCTTGAATAACGGAAAAATCAAATTCCATTTAAAATCCTTATTTACCAGTTCTAAAAAGTCCTAATCCAAATTTTTACACAAATCATTTTTAAATTCAATTGTATCACAAATTTCAAAAGTTTCTCCAATAACAATGGTTCTATTGTTTGCTCCACTAAAGCCTATTTAAAAATCTAACAAAATAATCCTCGTAGCGCATAGAATTATGAAATTTGTTTTTTTGAAAAAAATATAATCTACAATAATATTTTGCACAATCTTTGAAATCAACAACGAATCCTGTAGCTTTCTTTAATTTTAACAGAATACAAATCATGAACCATCTTTTGAAACAATAGTTTTTAAATGTATCTTTGAAGAATCATAATTATTCTTGTTTTCTACATTTTTTAAATGATTATAAACACTTTGAAGTTGATTATCTATCATCGATAAATTAGCTTTAATAGAAAACATTATAGATCGAATAAAATCTTCTGTTATCATATAATTAAAATTTTTATACAATACTCTGTGATCAATTTCTCCCCAAAATATATTTACCAAAGACTTTATTTGCAATTCAAAAATTTACAAAATAATCACCCTCAACTACATATCTACCATCAATTTTTATATTTCAAAACCGTTTTTCTGAACTGTAGGTTGCTTTTCACTAAGTTTTAATTCTATATTTGAATTTAGTTCACTCCTATAAAAACCATCTTTTTAATTCAACAGTAAAATTTTGGAAATTTCATCAAAATTTTTCTTTTCATCATCAATAAATCTGCATTCAACTCTAATACCTATTAAATCTGGAAAGATTTTTCGATTGCAGTCTTATAATTAGGATATTTATAATAATAATTATTTCTTAACAATTTTTCTCTGATACTATCCTCGCTTTTTATTCTTGCGGTTGTGTTTATAATCACAATTCAAAAATATCGTTAAAGAACTTTTTAATGATTCAGACGAATTAGAAATAAAATCCATATTCTTATCCATATGTTCTATTGATTTTTCTAAAGATTGAAAAATTTCAAGTTTCAAAAAACACCTCCAATCACAGAAATATTTTACCATAGATTATAAATATTTACAATCTAAAATTCTCAAAAAGACTGCTTAAGCAGTCTTAAAACTCTATAAACTATCTACAACTTTTTCAATCTGTTCAACCCGTCTGTTAGCATTTTTCTGTTACAAGCTATATTCATTCTAAAGAATAGTCTTCCATTTTCTCCATAAGTTATTCCTGAATTTAGTAATAACTACCTTCATTAATAAGTTTTTTGGTGCAACTCATCGTGATCAATATCAAAAGCTCTAAAGTCTAGCCATAATAGAAAACTTGCTTCCGGTCTTTTTACTTTTACTTTTGGAATTTCTTTTGTTTATAAAATCTATAGCAAAGTCAATATTATCTTCAATATAACTTATACATTCTTCAAACCATTCTTTTACCATAAGTGTAGGCTGCCTCAAATCCAACTCTTTGCAAAACTTTGCCATATGGAAAAATTCCATATCCTACTAATCCTTCTATAAATTTACTTCGAAGTTCTTCATTTGGAATAATAGCAACAGATTGTGCAAGACCTGCAATATTAAAAGTTTTTACTTGGAGCAGTTAAAGTAACTGTATTATATAAAAAGTCATCATTAAGAGATGCAATTGGTATATGTTTATAATCCTTAAAATTAAATCTCCATGAATTTCATCTGAAACCATTAATACATTATACTTTCTAGATTTCCCCATATTTATTCAACTCTTCTTTTGTCCAAACTCTTCCAACAGGATTATGAGGACTACATAACACATAATTTACATTATTATCAATAATTTTCTTTTTCAAAATCATCAAAATCAATAATATACTTATCTGCTAATTCAACTAGTGGATTTTTCAACAACGACTCTGTTATTTAATTGTATAGCATTAAAAAGGTGGGTATACAGGAGTGTTTATAATAACAGCATCTCCTTCTTTTTGTATTACGTAAAAATAGTGTTTGCAATTCCAGTACTACTCAGGGACAGGAACTATCCATTCTTTCTTTATATCCCAATTATTTTTCCTTTTCCCATTTTATAAAATGATGACTTTTCACATGGACAGTCGTATCCTATTACTCCGTTTGATATCGGTTCTTTCAAAGCTTCTAAAAATTTCATCACAACATTTTAAATTCCATATCAGCAATGGACATAGACAAAAATTGAGTGGTCATTTTTGTGCTCCTGCAAAAATCATATTGTTCACTTTTTCTGCGTGTGAATTTTTCTGTCTACATATTCATTAAAAATCATAACATCTTCCCATAATAACATCTCCTATAAAATTTACGTTAATCTATATTAATTTTTAATATCTTCAACTTTATCCAATTTTTCCCAAGGTAAATCTAAATCATTTTCGTCCAGAAATGACCATAATAACAATTTGACGATATATAGGTCTTCTTAAGTCTAAAGTATCGATAATTGCAGCGGGTCTTAAATCAAACACCTTGTTGATTATTTCAATAATCCTATCATCCGAAATTTTTCCTGTACCAAGGTATCTACATAAATAGAAAGAGGTTTAGCCACCCCAATAGCATAAAAATTCCTATTTCTAATTTTTCATAAATTCACTGGCAACAATATTTTTAGTAATATATCTCGCCATATAAGTAGCAGACCTATCTACTTTGGTTGGATCTTTTCCTGAAAAAGCTCCCACCACCATGTCTTCAAATCCACCATAAGTATCAACTATTAGTTTTCTTCCTGTTAATCCTAGAATCTCCCATTGATCTCTAATTTCAAATCTACCTGCAGGATTTACATAAAATCTTGAGTATTTTTCATCAATTAAGTGTTCAGGGATAACTTCATCAATGACAAATTCTTTTTATATCTTTTTGAATTTGCTCTAACTCAACTGAAGGGCTGTGTTGAGTAGAAACAACTATTGCTTCTATTCTTGAAGGAACACCATCAATATACTCAACAGTAACCTGACTCTTACCGTCAGGTCTTAAATATCTAATATATCATTTTTCCTAACATAAGATAATCTTTTTGACAATTTATGAGCCAAAGTAATCGGTAAAGGCATAAATTCATCAGTTTCTGTACATGCATAACCAAACATCATTCCTTGATCTCCCTGTCACAACAGAATTATACTTATCTTCATTACCATTTTTATATTCTAATGCGCTGTCAACACCTAATGCTATATCTCTTGATTGTTCGTTTATACTTGTTACAACTGAACAAGTTGATGCATCAAAACCGAACTTAGCTCTAGTATATCCTATTTCTTTTTAAAACATTTCTACTATACTCTGTATATCGACATATTGAGAAGTTGTAATTTCTGCAACCATTACAATTCCAGTTGTTGTTAAAGTTTCACATGCAACTCTTGCAACCGGATCAACTTTTAAAATTTCATCTAAAATAGCATCAGAAACTTGATCACAAATTTTATCCGGATGCCTTCAGTCACAGATTCAGACGTAAAATAAAACTTTTTCATTTTTCCTCCTTATATTTTATCAAGTAGTACCACAGCCTGAGAAGAAATACCCTCTTCTCTACCTTCAAAACCTAGATGTTCTGTTGTAGTAGCTTTTATACTTATATTTTCAATATCAGTTTCCAAAACATTTGCAACATTTTTCTCATTTTAAAAATAAAATCAGCAAGCTTAGGCTTTTGAGCACAAATAACACTATCTACATTCCTATTTTTATATCCTTTTTCTTTCATAAGTCTTACAACTTCTTTTAGTCATTATTAAAAGTTTATATCTTTATATTTCAGAATCATTATCAGGGAATAGTTTCCAATATCACTAAACACAATGTCCCACTATTAGCATCATTTATTGCATGAACTAAGACATCAGCATCACTGTGTCCCAAAAGTCCTTTTCATGTTCTATTTTTACTCCACCTATTATTAAATCTCGTCCAACGACCAATTCGTGAGACATCAAAAACCAAATCCTATTCTCATACTAAATACCTCTTTCTAATAATACTTTTGCATATAAAAATGTCTTCTATAGTTGTAATTTTTATATTTGAATATTCACCTTCAACAAGTTTTATTCTAACACCTAATTTTTCAATGATAGAAGAATCATCAGTAATCAAAACTACTTTTTCAAAGAACTTTTATATCCTTCTAAAATAATTTCCTTTTTAAAAGCTTGAGGTGTCTGAATATTATATAATAAACGTCTATCAGGTGTAGAAATAACCTCTAAAATCAAATATATTTAATTGTATCTTTGGCTCTAACACCTGTAATAACAGCTTTATAATTATCCAATTCGTTTATAACATCTACAATATTTTGTCTACTGACAAGTGGTCTAGCTCCATCATGACAAATTACAAAATCTGAATCATCTGATACTTCAAAAGTCCATTATAAGTAGATTCTTCTCTTGAGAGCCTCCCTCAACTAATTTTTATATTTTAAAAATATCTTTTTAATTATATTTTTAAAATCATCAAAAATTCTTTCTTTGTTACTAAAATAATCTCAAATATTTCAGGTATATCAGTAAAAGCGAAATTGTTCTTTCAATTACTAGAACGTCCACATAAGTCCAAAAAATTTTATTTGTATTCATTCCCATTCTATTTGAAGAACCCGCTGCAACAATTATAACAGAAATTTGTTTTGACATAATTTCACCTCGAACTATATTGTACCACATTTAAAATTTATTTTCTATGTTTTATAATAAAATTTACGAAGTAAATAATAATAAATAATCCCACCCTTCTACGATAAATTAGGTGAGACTTTTTATTTTACTAACAAAAAGCGATGAATCCTCACCGCTTTTAAAAAGATAAATTATTTTACAAGATCATATTTATATTGTTTTACACCTTGTGCATTGCTAACATTAGTATAACCTAATTTTTAATTTTTCGAATGCTTGTCCGCTTCTGTTTCAGTATTGCAATATAAAACAATTTTTGTATCTAGGGTACCTTAGATGCAATATCTTTTTCAATTGTTTCTAAAGGAAGATTTATGGCATCTTTAATATGTCCTTCTTTGTATTGGTCTGCAACTCTAACATCTATAACAGTAGCACCTGTTCTTCTAAAGAGTTTCCCCTTTCATTAAATTTGATGATTTTTATCATCCTTTTTCAGTTTGTTTTTCAGCTGTCTTATTGTCACTCTTTGAACCACAACCTACCAAAGTTGTTGCAGTGATTAATGACAAAAGCAATATTCTTGATAATTTTTCATTAATTTACCTCCTAAATTTTAATCAATAGAATAATATCATATATTTAAAATAAAGTAAAATAATTTTCTTATTAATACAACTTATTAATAATTTTTCTATATCACTATATTTTTTATGTTATTACATATATTTTCCCAACTAAATTGGGTTTATTTTATATGAAAAATCTTTTTCAAAAATTATTATTATATAAATTATTAATTTGATCTTCTAAAGCCAAACTTAATCTTTGAATATAATCATTTACTTCTTCTTTCACAACTTTATCGAGCGTCAAACAATTTTGGCATTTTTACAAATTCTATATTTTTAGAATTTATTATATCATCTCCAACAAAATCCATAAAATTTTCGAGTTCATTCATAACAACTTTTTAAATCACAAGCCATTGCTTCTATTGTTACAAGTGAAAGTCCTTCATAAAATGAAAGGCATAACAAAAATATCACCAAGATCTAAAATCAACTACTCTTGCGTATCCATATATCCATACAGTTTTGACTTTTATCTGACATTTTCTGAGAATATGAAATAATTTCATCATATTCTTCTCCGTTCCACTTCCTGCCAAATTAATTCTATATTATATTTGTCTTTTACTTTTTCAAAAGGCCTTAAGTAAATATATAACTCCATAGCTCTGCTAAATTTTCCAGCATATATAAGTTTAATTTTAGAATTTTTATTATATATTTTATCTTCGCCTTTATAATAAAATTCTAAATCATATCCACCTCCGATAATATAAACTTTATCTGATTATATTCAAAATACTTCAATAATTTCCTCTTTTTGTTTTTCGGACAAGCAAAAATCCCATCAACTTTTTGGGATATTTTTACAAATTAACTTTTATGGATGTTATTTTTATATAATTGTCTTAAATCAGTTCCATGACAAAAATGCAAAAACTTTACAACTTAAGTTAAGATTTGCAACAATGGATGACATAATATATAAGTGGTTTGTAAAAATAATATCGGGATTAAATTCATTAACAATTTTTGTTATTTTTGTTTGTAAAAAGCTTTAATATACTCCTCTAATTTTTCGTTTACTAAATTAGAAAATAAAAATGACTCATAAGGCGTCATCACTCATTCAACAACTGGAAAGATAAATCTTTACTCTTGGATTTGATAATTTCTCAATCATCAAAATTGACTTTTTATGATATCATCTTCATTCATTGACATAAAACTTTTTGAGTAAAGTTCATAGACTTAAAATTTTTATATACTTCCGTTAAATATATTCCACTACCTGTTTTTGAAGGGTGCTGACTAATTAAATGTATTTTCAGTGTAACAACTCTCCTTATAATATCATAAAAACTGAAATATCGAGATCATAATTTCTTCTGATAATTATATCATATCAACATAAAAAGTAGCTCCCACGGAGCAAATATAATGTGTTGGATCCATGCACACTATATTTATGCTTGTGTTGAAGCATCATGTAATTTTTACTTAATTTACTTACTTTTCTTGAGCAGCGTTTTTATGAAAAACACTATGTTCAGTAGCTTGTTTAAGTCTTTTGTCAATTGTTCTCAATAATTCATTAGCTGTTTCTAAAATTTTTCAGCTAAAGCTAAATCAAACTTTTTATATAAGTCTTTATTTCAGATTTTCTACTTTTTATTTTTAAGAGTTTGTTTTTAGTAATATCTATTCTCTTAAGTGCTGATTTAATATTTGCCATTTCATTCACCTCTCAAAAATAACATTAATATTATACTACAAACATATAATTTTTACAAGCCCTATTGCTAAAGATTTAAATATACAACTAAATGCTATCTCTAGAGCGCAATTTTTCGAAATACCATCGAATGAGCACCGGAGAATCTGTTGTTCCACAATAAAAGAACCGGAATAGCATAATCCCAGTTCTTTTTCAAATTACAAATAAATCAAACAAACTAACTTGATTCGTTTCTTGCAACTATTTAACACCCCATGTTCTCTTAAGGATTCTAAAGCATTTTTATTTATTTTGTTCTCTCTTGAAAATCTTCAATAGAGATAAATGGTAATTTTCTAACTTCTCATAAATTGAAACTGAATTTACGTCGCTTACAAAATCTAACGCTCTAAATGGAGGTAGGATTTTCCATTTCCATCAATTAAAAATCTTGAAGAATCTGACCTTTCTAAATCAACTTTGCTTTGCAACAATTCCTCTAAGATACATTTCTTCACGCAACTTCAAGAATATCATATACATCCTGTTCTTTTTGTGATGCTAATTTTTCCTAATTCTTCTATTTCCTTCATTTTAGTTTGGATTGCAGTAAGTCCCTTTAAAAATTAAATTACCTGGATAATTATCTATTTTTTGTTGTAAAATATGTTTCATAAAAAGCTTCCGGATAATGAACTTTAAAAATATGCAATTCTATAACTCATCATTACATAAGCAACAGCATGAGCTTTTGGAAAAAGGTACTTTTATCTTTTTACATGATTCAATATACCATTCAGGTATTCCGTTTTCTCTCATATATGATTCTGTTTCTTCATCAAGACTTTTTCCTTTTTCTGACTGTTTCATTATTTTAAATGAACGTTTATTTTTCAAGACCTTTAAAAATCAAAAATGTCATTATATCGTCTCTGGTACAAATCGTCTCATTTAAAAGGAATTCCCTTTTTATAAGTTCTTGTGCATTCCCAAACCATACATCAGTTCCATGAGATAGACCTGAAATTCTTATAAGTTCAGTTAAAAGTTTTTGGTCTTGTATCAAGTAGCATCTGTCTTTACAAAACTCGTTCCATATTCAGGTATTCCTAAAGTACCTACTGAATCTTTGTATTGTTATCCATTAGTTTTAAACTATCTGTTGAATAAAATATATTTAAGTTTCCTTATCATCCATAGAAATATTTAGAGGATCAACTCCTGTTAAATCTCCTAAATGTTTTATTATAGTTGGAACATCGTGTCCAAGTAAATCAAGTTTTAAAAATTCTTCCACTATAGACTTATAACTAAAATGTGTTGTTTTTAGTTTCCAGACGTTGGATCATCTGCCGGATATTGTATCGGAGTAAAAATCATCGATTTCTTTATTATGAGGAACAATCATTACACCACCGGGATGTTGACCTTGTTCTTTTACGCCTAACTATCTTTCTTACATACCTTCTAATATTACCGGCAGTTAAAGAAATTTCTTTTTCTTCTACAAATTTTTAACATAACCAAATGCAGTTTTATCAGAAATTGTACCAATTGTTCCGGCTCTATAAACTTTATCCGACCAAATAGTTCTTCCAGTATATTTATGACAAGTTGATTGATATTCCCCTGCAAAAGTTTAAATCAATATCAGTTCTTTATCACCATCAAATCCTAAAAATACTTCAAAAGGAATGTCATGTCCCTTCTTACTCATATTTATTTTGCAATGTGGACATTCTTTATCAGGCATATCAACTCCAGATTGTCCACTATATTCTTCATGAAATTCTGAATACTTTGCATTTTGGACAAATATAATGTGAATTAATGGATTTACTTCTGTTATACCAGCCATAGTAGCTGCAAAGATGAGCCGACAGATCCCTTGAACCTACCAAATATCCATCATCATTTGATCTCCAAACTAATTTTTTGAGCAATTATATATAATACAGCGTATACCATTTTTATAATAGAACCCAATTCTCTCTCAAGCCTATCTTCAACTATTCTTGGTAAATTTTTCTCCATAAATAGATTTAGCCTTATCATAACATATTTTTCTTAATTCTTCATCAGAACCTTCAATAAAAGGTGGATATGTTCCATTAGGAATAGGTAAAAATATCTTCCAGCATATCTTTAAATATATTTGTATTTTTACTACAACTTCATAGGCTTCATCTTTCCCAAGATATGAAAAACTCATCAAACATTTCATCAGTAGTTCTAAAATAAAATGAACCTTCTTTTTCAAGATTTTTTTCTTCTTGACCATATAAAATTACATTTCTAAAAATATAATCATTTTATCCAAGTATTTTTACATTTCCAGTTGCTACCACTAACTTTATCTAATTTCTTTCCGAGTTCATAAATCTTTTTATTTATTTCTTTCAAATCATCTATGCTCAAAACTTTTACCTCTAAAACAAATGTTTTTAAATTAGATATAGGTTGAATCTCAAAAAAATCATAAAAATTTTGCAATTTCTAAAATTTCTTCTTCACTTTTTTTCTTCGATAAAAGCTCTAAAAAGTTCTCCATCCCAGTTTCCCGAACCGATTAAAAGGCCTTCTCATATTCCTTCAATCTTGACTTTTGGAAAGCCAGCAACTCTTCTAAAATACTTCATTAATCCTTCAGAAACCATCTTATAAAATCCACTTAAGGCTTCCATTTTCTTAACATATATAATTGAATTATATGAAATGTTTGCAACAGGCCATTTTGTTTTCAATATTATTTATATTTTCATCAAATACTTTTCCTTCTTTTTCAACTATTTTTATAAGTTCTAAAAGTATTCCTGCACAAGCCTCAGCATCAAAACTGGCTCTATGATGATTTAATAAATTTACTCCTAATTCCTTACATAATGTATTAAGTTTATGATTTTTAAATGTGGTAATATAGCTCTTTCAAAACCCATTGTATCTATAAATGTTGGATTAAATTCAAGATTTAATCTCTTATAGTTAGTTTTTATAAATGAAATATCAAATTCTGCATTATGTGCAACAAAAACTGCATTTTTAGAAAATTCTAAAAACTTTGGCATAATTTCACTTATTAATGGTTTATCTGCTACCATTTCATTAGTAATACCGGTTATTTCAGTAATTTCTTGAGATATTTCTTGTTCAGGATTTACCAGCTCATTAAAAACATCAACTATTTTTTTCCGCTTTCAACTCGAACAGCTCCTATTTCTGTAATATTATTTTTTTAAATGTGAAAGACCCAGTTGTCTCAATATCAAAAAACTACAAAAGTATCAAAATTTACACCATCTTTATAATTATATAAAATTCTCGGGTTATCCTCTAACAAATTTAATTCAAGTCCATATAATGCCTTTATATCACTCTTCCCAAACAAATCCATCATTTTTCGGATATGCTTGAACAACTCCAATATCTGTGACACCTCAGCAGTATGCCCCATTTCTTCCAATCTTGATTTTAAGACTTCTAAATTTACACAACCATCAAGCCCACTCATTTGTGAATTCAAATGCAGTTCAACTCTCTTTTCAGGTGCATTATCAATATAAACAAAACTTGAAGACTTTTTCCATGCCATCAATCATCATAGAAATTCCTTTTCGCATATTGATCATATTCAACTCTACCGATAGCCGTTACATAAATTCCTTTTTAATGGAGTCTTTATTTATATTATTATTGAAAATAGATAATTTCTTTTCATCTAAAAACCATTTACAATTCATAGCAGAGTTTCATCTTCAATATCAAATAATCTAATTTTTCCCCTTTTCAGCTCTCTAATTTCTAAATCATAAACTCTTCCCTGAATTTTACAAAAACCACTATTTTGATCTAAATCTGAAAATTTTTAAAATTAGATCTTTATCCGAGATCTTTTTACCTAGTCTAAATAAACTATTTTCTTCTGTACTTTCTTTATTTTACTTTTAACTTTTTCAGCTTTTTAATTTTATTTTTCTTGCTTTTATTTCTTTTTCTTTTTATTTTCTAATTTGTTATCAAGTTTTTCACAACTTTTTTCTTCTCTTGTCATTAAACAATTTAGCATAATAAGCTCAATGTCTTCAGTAATTTACGGATATAAATTCTTTTAAATCATCCAAAAAGAATTTGAAATAAGTTTAAACCTACAAAGAGAATTTGAAATAAAAATTTCTATATAATCTTCCAAAAATTTATTCTATCACTATTAGTAAGTGAAAATTCATGATTTCTTTCAATACTTGAACTTCATTCACAAATTCATCATAATTTATATAATAAAAAAATATTTATAAGGATATTCAGATTTTGAAAAGTTTTGAACCGAAAAATCTACTTCTCTTCCATTAAATATCTCATGAAGTTCTTTATCCAAAACAATAAGTTCTTCTATTCCAATATCATCGGAGTTTGTAAGCAATCTAAAACTTATCTTTTCATCACCAAAAATAAACTCATCAATGATAAAAATCATCTGATAAGCTGTAATTTTTCGCTGTGAAAAATAAAAACTTTTAAACTCCTATACATACTATTCCTCCAATTTATTTATTTCGTTAATAAGTTCTGCTAATAAATCTTTTCTTCAACTTTTTATAATTTGCCCTTTTGAAAATCAGACCTTTACCATTCCCGCCCTGCAATTCCTAAATCCGCTTCTTTTTGCCTCGCCAGGACCATTTACGGGCATCCCATTATCGCAATTTTCAAATTTTTCTTTACATGTTTTAATTCCTTTTCAGCTTGTTCAACAATATTGATTAAATCTATTTTTGTTCTTGAACAAGTAGGACAGGAAATTAAATCTATTCCATCTTTTAAAAGTCCTAGTGAACGTAAAATTTCTTTTCCAACTTTAACTTCTTCTACCGGATCTCCGGTTAAAGAAAACTCTAATCGTATCTCCAATCCCTTTTGCTAAAATAATACCAAGTCCTACAGAAGATTTTATGGTTCCTCTAAAGCTTTGGTCAGCTTCTGTAATCCCTAGATGTAATGGATAATCACATAAACTACTCAAAAGTTCATAAGACTCAACACAAATAGGAACATTGCTTGATTTTATTGATATTTTAATTTTGATCAAAATTTAAAGATTCTAAAAATTCAACCTGATCTAAGGCACTATAAACTATAGACTCTTTATTAACTCCATGAAATTTATCTATAAACTTTTGATTTACAGATCCGGAATTAACCCCAACTCTTATTGGAATATTATGGTACTACAACATTCCACAACTTCTTTAACTTTCTTTTTTCACCAATATTTCCGGGATTAATTCTTAAACAATCCGCTCATTTTTCGGCTGCCATTATTGCAAGTTTATAATCATATTGTATATCAGCAATAAAAGGTATTGTAGTTAAAGAGACTTTATTTTTCTTGATTGCCAAAGCATCATCCAAATCATTCACTGCTGAACGACTAATATTGCAACCTTCTTTTACAAATTCATTAATTTGTCTAGCAGTTGAAAAATACATCTTTTGTAATTGTATTAGTCATTGATTGTATAGAAATAGGAGAACCCCTCCAACAGGTACGTTCCCCACATAAATTTTCTTAGTTATTTTTTTCTTTCCATTAATTTGCTCCAAAAATTCCTAGTCTTATTACATCTTTAAACGATACGAATAAAATAAGACCCATTAAAAATATAAAACCTATTGTATGAATTAAGCCTTCTTTAGATCTTGAAACAGGCCTTCCTAAAATTAAATTCTATAAATAAGAAAACCAGTCTTCCTCCATCTAAAAGCCGGAATAGGCAATAAATTTATAAAAGCCCAAGTTCACACTAAAAAGCTGTAATGTATAATAATGAATAGCATCCATTACTTGCAGCACTACTTATTGTCTCAACTACTCCTATTGGTCCAGATAATTGTCCCTACACCAACTTTACCTGTAAATAATTGTCTTAAAATATCAAACATTGAGCTTATAAAATAAAAATGTATTAAAAGTTTCTTTTTACAGAAACTAATAAATTTCTTTCAATTTTGAGTAATACCCAAAATTTTTCATTAGAATTATCAAATTTTTTACTTTTATTTCTTTTTCTTGTCCCATTTCTCACTACCTTAACAACAGTTTCTTGTTTGTCAAGCTTAGATAAACTTTCTTGAATATCTTTCCAAGAATTTATTTTTATTTTTCTCCAATACCTACAATTTTATCTCCAACTTGAATTCCATACTTTTGAGCAATTGAATTGTCCTTAAGATTACCCACCGTAGTTGTTTGATGTCCTCTAAATCCAAATAGTGTAAAAAGGATAACAAATGCTAAAATAAAATTAAACAATGGTCCTGCAAAAATAGTTAAAATTCTTCCACCTATCGTTGCTCGTTAAAATGTCCTCTTTTTGAAAATCTAATTCCTCTTCGTCTTCTCCTTCATCTTCACCTTCCATAGCACAAAAACCGCTCTAATGGTAAAGCTCTGATAGAATATAATGTATCTCCTCTTTGTTTTCCAAAAATTTTAGGTCCCATTCCGACGGAGAATTCATTTACTTTTATCTTAGCTCTTTTAGCGAAAATAAAATGATCAAACTCGTGTACTACGACTACTACCATAAACACTAAAAGTGCTATTATTATTTTTATAATCATCAAATACTACCTCCAAATATGTGAAAAATAATATAGACTAAAGGAGTTACAAAAATTATACTGTCAAACCTATCTAAAAATCCGCCATGTCCTCTAATAATATTACTAAAATCTTTTATTCCAATTTCTCTTTTTATCTTTAGATGCAAAATAATCTCCCAATTGAGCAACAATAGAAAGAATTATTCCAAAAACTAATTATAAAAACGGCATTATATTTTAAAACATTGAATATATTTAACAATATAACTGATCCGAAAATTCCTCCTAAAGAGCCCTCAACAGTTTTTAGGACTTATGCTCCGGATATAACTTATGTTTTCCAAAAATTATTCCAAATAGATAAGCAAATGTATCAGTTCCCCATGAAATAAAATACAACCCACAAAGATTTGTTTGCCCTAATCTTAAAAAATTCCATAGGTATTGAAATATAAATAAAAGAAAACAATAATTTTCCAAAATTTTTCAATATTGATTTTATTAAAAACAAATAATATATGGAAATAGAAAGAAAAATATAATGAGTCAATACTAAATCTTTATTTGAACTCCCTATAGAATACAAAATTTGCACAGAAAATAACATACTAAGAACTATTACTAATATATCATTTTAACTTAAATGTCCTAAACAATTCAATTAAACATAGAACAGCAATAGTCATAGCATATCCTATAAGTGCATAACCACCAATAGATACAAATAAAAAGATACTATTAACATTAAAACTCCACTTATAGTCCTATTAATAAAACTATTCATTAAATTCCCCAAATCTTCTATTTCTATTTTTGAAAATCATATATTGCATCATACAAATCATCGGCATAAAACTCAGGCCATAAAATATCTGTAAAATAAAATTCAGAATAAGCTAATTGATAAATCAAAAATTGCTTATCCTCTTTTCATTTCCTGTTCTTATCATTAAATCAACATCTGAATTTTTCTTTTTGTATATAGATATCTTTTTAAAAGCTTTCTTCATTTAAATTATCTATTGAAAATTTTTCTTTTAAAATATCATCATATAATATTGATGCAATAATTTCAGCTCTACCTACCATAATTTAATGCAATATTTAATACCATTCCATTATTATTTTTTGACTTGTTTATACTGTCTTTCAAGTAACTTAACTATAGAATCCGGCAACTTACTATAATCTCCAATAACTCTAAAAACTATATTATTTTCTAAAAATCCTCTTTAATTGAGAATTTATGTAAATAACCAAAATATTCATAAGACCATTCACTTCTTCTTCAGGTCTTTTCCAATTTTTCAGTTGAAAATGCATATAAAAGTTAGAGTCCTAACTCCTATTTTACAGCACTCTTCAACAATATCAACAACTCTATTCATTCCTTCTTTGTGTCCGGCAATTCTGGGCAAAAATCTATTTTTTTGCCCATCTTCCAATGCCATCCATAGTATACCAATATGTTTTGGCACATTTTTAAATCTATATCTTTCATTAAATTTCCATTAATTCTTTTTCTTTTTAATTTTGTAATATCTTCAACTTTTTGATAAATTTATCTGTAACTTTTTGAACTTCTTCTTCAGCTTGTCTTAATTCATCTTCGCTGATTTCCTTATCTTTTTCTAGTTTTTCAATTTATCAAGTCCATCACGTCTCAAATTTCTAATAGCTATCTTAGAGTTTTCTCCATATCCCTTAACAACCTTAACTAATTCTTTCTTCTATCTTCTGTCAATGCCAGGGAATGGCAGTCTGATAACTTTTCCGTCATTAGATGGGGTTATTCCTAAATTTGATGCTAAAGAACTTTTCTATAGGAGTTATCGAGATGCATCCCAGGTTGAATAACTAATAATCTTGCCTCCGGAACTGAAATAGATGCAACTTGCTTAGTGGAGTTTCTGTTCCACAATAATCAACAGTAAATTGATCTAAAATTGTAGGATTTGCTCTACCAGCTCTTACTGTTGTTAGTTCTGTTTCATAAAGATTCTATTGATTTTGACATTTTTCTTTCTAATTCATTAATTATTTCTCTATGCATTTTATTTCCCCCCTACTATTGTTCTACTCTTTCTCCCTTTACAACTGACTAAATTTTCGGATTATCAATTCCAAATACAATAAGAGAATATTATTATCCATACAGAGAAAGTAGCTGTAGCATCCATTATACCCAATCCTCTATTCAAAAATTTCTATATATATTAATTCTTTCAAAATTTCTTCGCATCTTTAAATTTATTTGGATCTTTATCATAAATACCGTCAGTTCCTGTTTTACCAAGTAAAATTACATCTGCTTGCATTTCTGCTGCTCTTAAAAGCTGCAGTTGTATCTAGATTGAAAAATATGGCACACCTGTTCCTGCTCAAAATAACAATCCTACCTTTCTCAAGATGACGTTCAGCCTTTCTCTTTATAAAAGGTTCTGCAACTTCATGAACACTAGTGCGGTCTGAACTCTTGTAGGTACTCCCATATTTTCAAGTGTAGCATAACCTTAAAGAATTTATTATAGTTGCAAGCATACCCATATGAGTCAGAAGTTGAACGTTCTATTTTTTCACTCGAACGGCCTCTCCAAAAGTTTCCACCACCGACTACAATACAAATTTGAATACCCTAAATCATATACATCTTTTACTGATTTACAAATTTTTCAATTGTTTCATCATCAAGCCCATGTCCTATTCCACCTGACAAAGCCTCTCCACTAAGTTTAATAACTTCTCTTTTAAAATCTAAATCCATAAGATAGTTTTTCTCCTTTAATTTTATACAATAAGTGTATCATTTTTCAAAAATTTTTCAATATTTAAAAATATATTTATAAATATATAAACTTCAAAAATATATTAAAAATTAAATTTTGTATTTAAAATTAAAAAGATTGAAATATAATTCCAATCTTATCTTATTTTTATCAATAAAATATTTTTATTTTTATCTTTTTCATTATCCTCTATTTCATCTTTAACTTTTTGGAGAAAGTTCATCTTTATTATTCTCCATACCTTTCAACTGTATTTTTATATTGATTAACTAAATCCTTAGCTTCTTTATAAGCATTTATATATTCATTGTCATCCTCTCTATTCCATATTTACTCAAATTATCAACATATTCTATCCCCAAAAGTGTATCTAAAATCGTAAATTCATCTTTGATTTCAAATCTATAATTTGGATAAAACTTACTATCAAATTTATATATTTTTCCCGTTCCTTACTTCTATGGGTTAAAAGGCTTCAAAGAATGCTTCTTCTCTGTTTGGTTTGAAACCTCTCCATTCTTATCAACTATAACATCTGAATTTTTGTTCCAACAATAGTCAGGATATTTTTATATTAATTTTATCCATATGAAATACCAATACGTCCATTGTCATTTTGCTAAAAATACTTTATTTCTAAACTTTTTCTATACTAATATTAGAACTTTTTACAAGAAGAAAAAGAGAATTAAAAGACAAAAGAAAAATGTTACCAATAGGACTTTTAAAATTAAAAAGAGTTTAATTTTTACTCATAATAACCACCTCTGTATATTCTCTTCCATTATATCACATTAGCGAAACAGATTCAAATAATCATTACTGTAAAATTATATAAAAGACAAACAACAATGTTATCTTAATTCATAATTATATTTTCACTTAGATTTTTGGATAAACTCGTCCAACATTTCTTTTTACAGCTCTGTTATGAGTCTTCATCAGCAAAATATTATATACTTTGTTATATGTGAAAATAATGATAAATTTACATTTCTATAATTTCTTTATGTGTTATAATTAATTTTATTGTTTCCAACATCTAAAGTTGCATCAGGTTCTCGTAAACTAGCCTATTGAGGGTTTTGTGTTATTGCCCTTAGCTGTTAATCTCATTTTTCTCCTTTAGATAAACACTTACCTTTTAACACACATCAATATAAAAGTCAAGTCCATCATCAGAATCTATCGATTATCTAAACAAACCGTTTAGTAAAGCCTCATATGTGTCATCACTAACTTATCTGCTCATCTAGTAATATATTTTCTCTTACAGTACCCGAAAAATCAGAGTTCTTGACTTTCATCAGGATTTCTACTGTTCTCTAATTTGCAATATTTAAAAGTTAATGCTCCCTTTATCAGGTTTTAAAATACCAAATATCAATTTAAATATTGTGCTTTTGCCAATACCATTTTACCACAAATTATATGGTTGTTTGATCAGATTCTAGTTTAGTCCATCTATGTCGTACTCTTTACTGTCATTTAAAATACATCCTAGGGTCTCTGCATAGATATAGGCTTTAAAGACAAATTTTGATTTTCCAGAATTTCTTTTAGAATATAAAAAGTAATAACTTTTGAAATGCCTCTGATAATGTATAACAGTATATATTCACCTGTATAACTTACAAAGAAAATTATTCGTCAACGTGAGACATAGTGATGGAAATATCCAAAGATTTATACTTCCTATCGAAACAAGATACATTTCAAAATAGTATGACTAATTTGAATCCAAATTTTTACTTCATCATTGTCTATAAAAGTTGATCATGTTTCATAAATTTTCAATTCACCAATTTTGTTGCTCACTTCAATACTTTTAAAATATCACTTTCGCGACTCATTTAGTCCGTAAATATTTACTATTATTAAATTATTTACATACTCAGACTCATATTTTGTAAGCTCAATGTCTTATGCATAAATATAATATAGTTTTATAGACATACGTTGTCAATATGCAATTAAACCCTAGAATGTAAAAGTAATAGTAGCATTTTATAGAGCATTAAAAATCGCAATAGTTGATATAATACCTGATAAAATAGCCTGAAAAAGCACCACAAGATCCAACCTAATATCTTAGAATCATTTTATTACATCATGTTGAATTAAGTAATGTTCTCAGATGAATGTACATCACTATTTCTATTAAAATTGTTGTAAAAACTAAAATCAGTTAAATTTTTCTGATAAACATGCTGTACCTTTTCATATGATAGCCCCAAAGGAATTAAAAACACAAAATATAAAACACTAGAAATATCAATAACACTCAAAAATGGATAATCTATTTTACTATATAATACAATTTTTCAAAAATTAAAAATATAATATTCAAAAGAAAATCAGCAAAACACTTTTGAAAAAAGAATTGAATAGAATGAAATTCCAGATAGTAAATTAAAACTATTTACTAAATTAATAAACATGAATTTTCACTCTCCTTATTTATTTCAAAAAGCTTTGTATCTGAAATTCTAAGTAATCTATCACTCATATCCATAAGTCTATGTGTAACCAATATAGTTGTAACATTAATGTTTTTAACAAATCACAAAATAAGCCCTCGCTGTAATCATCAAGTGCAGATGTAAGTTCATCTAAAATCAAAAGACTTGGATTTTCTAAATAGTACTCTGGCATACAAATTTTCAATTTTTCTCACTCAGATAAATTTGTTTCCAAATTGCTTTATACTCAAATCTTTTATCTAATAAATAATTTATACAAGCATTAAAAGCTATATTTTCTAAATTTGTTAATTCAGAATTGGTTAAATCATTTTTAAAAGTAATATTATAATTTATACTCCCATCAAATAAATATGTATTATTATCAACATATCAATATTTTCCCCAAATTTCTCTTTTTCATTATTAACATCAAAATCCAAAAATATTTGTTTTGTCATTAAGTCATATAATCCTAAAATAATTTTTATCAAGTAGACTTTTCCTGATTAGTTTACCAATTATAGAGATTTTTCCACCATTCTTTTACACTAAATTTACATCCCTAAAAATAATTTGTCTCATAATTCAAATCAAATCTTTTAACGATTAATTACTGTATCATTAGTAAAGTTTGAACTTTTAAAATTATTCTTAATGATATGACAATCTTTTAAATCTATTATTTTTACAATGTCATCCAACAAAACACTTATTGATTTCAAATTAGTGATTGTTCTTTAAAATTTCGTAAAAAGGTAATGATATCCCAACAACCATACTAAAGTAGTGCACTGACCATAGCTCATAGAGAATGTTTACTCTTAAAATTGCTATAAAAATTAATATAATAGTCGGTAAATATTCGTTTTAATAATTGCAGGAATGATGAAATTTGTTCTCTAAATGTAGATAATTTTTAGATTTTAATAATTTTTCTCTCTCTATATAGAAGCTATCAACATAATTTTTCAAGACTATTAATTTTTATATTTTTCAATCTAACATTTCTTTTTGAAATATTGTACAATGACTATTTTCTTTATAATATTTTTGTGAAGAATATATCAGTTTATCTGTCAACACCGATAAACACAGTGATTACCACAACTGGGATAATGTATTGCAGTCATTCTATCAATCAAGAAAATTCCTAAAAAGTAAATATAAATGAAAAGGTGTATAAATAAGACTGTTTAAATTATTATCTAGAAAATCTGTAGATTTTGAAAATTCTATCCATGATAACAATGGAATTGTTTAATTCTTCTTCTTTTAAATTTTATATTTAAAATATATTTACTCAAAAATTTTATATTCTAGCTTTATAGCAATAACTGAAAACAAAATTTTTTAAGGTATATTTACTAAAAAGCAAAATAATATACACTATATTTTAACGCCATAATGTAAATACCATTTAACTCAATAAGATTTATCAACTATGGTATAAGTATAAGCAAAGTTGAGCGAAGTTAATATACAAGACGGCAAAAGGGTACTATGTGAGTAAAATAATTAGGTAATAATTTTTATAAAATTTTCTAACCAAAAATCCCCTCTATCAGCAATAAGATTGTTTAATACTAATTGCAAATTTGATTACACAATAAGATATCTTTAAAAACCTAATTCATAATAATGTTATTACTAATTTTGGATAGACTCATCAACATTTCTTTTTAAAAACTTGATTTTCTTCTTTTTCAAAATTAAAATCATCCATCAAAATCTTATCAACATATTTTATGAATTTAAAAGCTCATAATCTTTTTGAATAGTTTAAAATTTTAAATCTAGGCTTCTCTGATTGACGATATCAGTATGTCACCATATCCTCTTAGTAAAAAATCTTGTTCTGAAATACTAAAATCCATCATTTGATGAACACATTATATCCATTCTCTTTTTACATTTGTACTTTTATGTACTAACTAAAATGCAAAAACTTTCATAATTTCCTCTTCCTATTCTTCCTCTTAGTTGATGTAATTGACTAAGACCAAATCTTTCTCGCATTGTAAGTACCATTATATTTGAATGGGAACATTAATTCCCTTCTATTACAGTAGTTGCAACTAGAACTTTTTATTTTTCCGTTTTTCAAAATTTTCATTATCCTATCTTTGTCAACAGGGTTTTATCTTCCCATGTATAAACTCAATTTCAATGTCTTGAAAATATCTTTCTTTTTAAACATTCATCATGTATAACTGACTGCAATTCCAATGTATCACTTTCATCGACAAATGGACAAACAATATAAACTTGACATCCTTCTGATATATATATATAAAATTCATATATCTTTCTTCATAATTTTTCATCTACAAAATAAGTCTCACCTTTCCTCTACACTAGGGCAATTCGTCAATAGTAGAAATATCCAAATCACAGAACATAACAAGACCAACAGTCCCTAGGTATAGGAGTTGCACTCATTACTAATATATCCGGATTTTTAGATAAGTAAAGTCTTGTTTAACTCAAATCTATGTTGTTCATCTGTATATATCAAAATCCCAAGTCTTTATAAACAACTTTTCTTGAAAAACCGCATGTGTTCCATATTACAATATCAATTTCTCCATTTTCTATCTTTTTCTCTAATAGCTTTCTTTTCAGATTCTTTTAAACTTCCAACTAATAACTCAACTTTTATATTATAATCTAAAAAGATTTTTAGCATTATCATAATGCTGTCTAGCTAAAATTTCGAGTAGAGACCATTAAAGACAGATTGAAATCCATTTTTATTACATTAACATAGCAATAAAAAGAGATTATTGTTTTTACCACAACCTACATCTCCCTGAACTAGTCTATTCATTTGTTTATCACTTGTCATATCTCTAAAAATATCTTCTAAAACTTTATTTTGTGAGATAGTCAATTTAAAATTCAAGGATTTTATAAAATCAAATGTTTCATCTTTTATCTCAAATTTAATAGCATCCTCATTATTTCTCTTATCATAGAGGTTGAAAATAAAAATCTCATCAAAAACAAGTCTTCTTTTTGCTCTAATAAAACTTTCATTATCTTTTTGGAAAATGTATGTTTCTAATTGCATTGTCATAGCTTTCTAAGTTTAATTCATTTTAGAATATTACTAGGTATTTTTCTTTCAAAAATATGAATTCTTTTTAATAAATTTTGAATAATCTTAACTATGTCTAGAATTAGAAATTCCTTTTACACAAATGATGTTGTGGAATTATACTTCCAATAATATTAGCTTTATTTTTGCATTGTAGGAGACTGAATTTCAACATCCAAGCAGTTTTGCTCTTCCATACATTTCATATACATTGTTAATTTTTAAATTTTTGAAATAAAAAGATACTATTAAAATATACAATTGTGCAATAATTCATTTCTTCATCCATTGCTAAAAATTTTGTAACTCTAATATTTCTTTTCTTTCTATTTTCCATTAAAAGAAATAATTTTTAATCTATATGAATAACTTCCTTCTTCAGTTATTTCAGAAATAAATTTTGTTGTATCAATATAAGAATATGGAAAATACTCTAATAAATTATTAACTGTAAAAATTCCAAGTTTATTTAAAAAGAGCAATTTTCTTTTCTCCAATTCCTTTAATATCTTTTAATTCATAATTATCCTTACAAAAAAGTCCTTTCGGACTTTTTCTACTCAACTGAAATCAAATAGTAATATAATGGTTGACCACCATATACTAATTCAACTTCAACATCTTCATATTTTTCTCAATTAATTTTGCTAATTTTTCAGCATCTTTTTCTTTTACATCTTCTCCATAGTAAATACTTACTATAGATGAATCTCCATCAATAAGTTGATCAATAAGTGCTTCAAATGTATCTTCTATTTTCTTTTTGGATACTGTGATTTTACCTTCATTTAAACCCATAAAATCATCTTTTTGATTTTTACTCCTTCAATTTCAGTATCTCTTAGGGGCATAAGTTATTTGACCAACTTTTAATATTGGAAATAGCTTCAGTCATAAGTTCAATATTTTTCATCAACTGATAAGTTCGTCAAAATTAAATAATGAGCTAAATAGCTTGTGGTATTTGTTTTGTTTTTATAACATGAAGTCTCTTCTTCGAAATTTTTGCTGCCTGTTCTGAAACAAGTATAATATTACTGTTATTAGGGAAAAACAAAAATATCATCAGCATTAATCTTTTTCAACTGCATTTTAGTATATCTTCAGTTGAAGGATTCATTGTTTGTCCCCAGTAATAATTTCATCTACACCCATACTCTTAAAGATTTCATCAATACCATCTCCTGTTGAAATAGAAATAAAAGCCATATTTTTATGTTCTTTTTACTTCTTCAGAATGCTTAGCATCCTCAACTTCTTTGTCAGTATGATGTAAATGATTATGTTGTCTTCTCATATTATCAATTTTTAAATCATGTAAAGGTCCAAATTCTAATGCCCATTCAATTGCTTGTCCTGGATGATTGGTATGAACATGAACTTTTATAATATTATCACCTTTAACTACAATTAAAAGAATCTCCAATACTTGCAAGTTTGTCTCTCAACACTCCATATTCTTCTGAATCACTTGTAATCATAAATTCAGTACAATATCCAAATTTTTATATCTTCATCTTGTTGTGCTGCCAAAATGTTCAATCCTTGCAGGTCTATTAAATTCGTAATTGTTTTTAATTTCAACAACTTCATCTCTAATGCACCTTCAAGCAGATACATCAATCCTCGACCACCTGCATCGACAACATCTGCTTCTTTTTAAAATAGGTAGGATTTCAGGAGTTTTTTCCAAACTTCTAAAAACCTTCCTTTAAAATTTCTTTACAAAATTCTATTTCATCATTATAATAAGTGTAATTAGCTTCTGCAAAATTCTCCCATTTCTCTTATAACTGTTAAAGATTGTTCCTTCAGTAGGTTTTTATAACTGATTTATAAAGCGACCTTATAAGCATTTACAAAACATTCCTTAATAGTTTTCAACATCAAGCGTTACACTTTCTTTACTTCCTAAATAGAAACCCCTTAAAATTTGAGATAAGATTACTCCTGAGTTTCCTCTTGCACCCATCAATGCCCCATCGCTAATAGCTTTAGTAACATCTGACAAGTATTAATTTTTGAATTTTCTAAATTCTTTATTGCTGATTTAATAGTCAAAAGACATATTTGTACCTGTATCTCCATCAGGAACCGGAAATACATTTAAGCTATTAACTATCTTTATTAGATTCAAGATAATTTACGAGCTCTTACAAATGCCATTTGCAATTGTTCACTATTTATCATAAACTCCTCCTAATTACCTTCTAATTTAATACCATGAACATTAACATTAACTTTTTACAGTTAATCCTGTCAAGTTTTTCAACATTATATTTTTACATTTTCTATTATATTTTTTCACAGACTGTTGATATCTTTATTCCGTATTGAATAACAATATGTAAATCTATAAAAATATTATTTTCTTTTAAGCACGACATGAACACCTTTACTGGAATTATCCCAACCTAAAAAGTTGGTAAATTCCATCTTTAGAGAAACATTAGCCAATCCAGCTAACTCCATAACTTTCTCTAATACATTAGCTACGATTGTTTTTAATCACAACAGGGGTTAATAGAAACTTTTACCTAATTCATTATTAAATTCCATAAAATACCTCTAATTTATACATAATTATATAGATTACTATATCAAATTTTAGATCAAGATTTTATAAATCTTTAATCGCTGATTCCATTTCACTTTCATAACAAAAAAAGAAAAATATAAATGCAGCATACAATTTGAAAATAAATTTCCCAGAAAATTGAATATACTCCCAAATACTTTTCAGTAAAAAAATTATAAAAATATATCTAAGTAACCAAACTCTCATTATTCCTGTAAGCAAAGGCATTTTAGTCCTTCCAAGTCCTATAAATACTCCTTGTTCAACTGTAAATATTCCAAATCCTATCACAGAATACATATAAATAGTCAACGCTTTATTAGTTATTGTTGTAATTTCCGGATTCTTTTGGAATAACTCAACAATATAAGGTTTAGAGGGTGTAAAAATGATTATAATCGAAAATACTATCATCAAAGAAAACAAAAATTCCATAATAAAATACTTTTTGCATTTTTGGAATTCCCATTTCCTATATTCATACTAATCATTGTAGTAACCGTTGTTCCAACACTTGTAGGCAAAACAAAATAAATTGAATTTATATTAGAAGCAATGGTAGAAGCATTAAGACAATAGAGCCATATTTTACTACTTCTTTATTAATTAAAAAGAATCCAATATAAACTAAGATATATGATAAAATGCTGGAATTGCCAAAGCCATTGTTTTTATAAATTCAAAATCGAATCTAAAATTTTTTTAAAGAAAGTTGCATATCTGATTTTTTATAAATAAATCATAGTACATCCAAATACCAATCAAAAAGTAAGACATAAAAAGATGCAGATACTGCACCAAAAACTCCTAAATTTAAAAATTGATAAAAATATTGTATTAAAAACTATTTTAAAAACCAAAAGAATTATCATACGAAAAATGGTGCTTCAGGATGTCCTGTCCCATTTTTATAGAATTAAAAATAGCTGCCATAAATAAAAAGGTAAAACAAAAGAATAAAAGTCCCAAGATACTCAAAAACATGTACTGAAAGTTCTTCATTTACTCCTCTTGATATTATATAAGATAATATTAAACAGAGGCGAAAGTAGTAGTCCTATACCAAAAAGATAAAACCAAAATTTGAACCGAACTATGCTTGGTTTTTCAATATCTCCTTTCCCATATAATTGTCCTATTATTGCCGACGCCGCAACACTGAGCCCTTGAGAAAATGCATTTAAAATACCTATTACGGATTGAGAAAAACCAATAGCTCCTGCAATTACATAACCAGTTTGTTATTTAAAAATAAGCCATCAGTAATTGGAATTAATGCTTGTACTATTCCCATCATAAACATTGGTATTGTCAAAATAATAATTGTCTTTAAAACTTTTTCACTCAGAATCATATTTCGTCGTTCTTCGAACTTTTTATTAAAAATTTTACATTCATAAAAATCACTCCAGTTAAATTATATACCTTAACGAAAAATTATTTCAATGAAAACATAAAAAGCTGTCGTTTTTCGACAGCTTTTGTAAAAATACTAATTTTATAATTCTATATCAAAGTAATGCACCAATTGAATTATCCAATTCTTGATTTTTCAAATTTTGTTTCTTCTTTTTTTCTTCTTCAATAACTACTTCTTCTTCGTTTTTCTTCTTCAACAGGTTCTTCAACAGGTTTTTTTCAGAAGTTCTTTGATTGATAAAGAGATTTTTTTGATTTTCTTCATCAATGTTAATAATCTTTACTTGCACTTCTTCTCCAATATTCAAAACATCTGAAGCTTTTTCAATATGGTCATGAGAAATTTGAGAAATATGAACTAAACCTTCAACATTTTCTTTTAATTTAACAAAGCACCAAAATCAACAAGATTAATTACAGTACCTGTAACTACATCTCCAACTGAATTGTTTTCTAAAAACAATTCAAACAGTTTTTGTTAATTGTTTTAGACCCAAAGAAATCCTATTTCTTTCTCTGTTAAGTTTTAAGATAATAACTTACTTCATCTCCAACTGACAAAATATCAGAAGGCTTTTTATTCTATTCCATGAAATATCTGAAACATGAATTAAACCATCAACATCTCCTAAATTTACAAACGCACCAAAGTCAGTTAATTTCCTAACTGTACCTCTTAACACATCTCCAACTGCTAATTTACTCAAGCTAAATCCAACTTTTCTTGCAATTCTTTTTCTTCAACTTCTCTTCTGGAAAGAACAATTTTTCTTTCTCTCATCAATGTTAATTATTGCACATTCCAATTTCTTACCAATATATGATAAAAATCTTTTTACGAAGCTAGTTGTAATATGACTTGCCGGAATAAAAAAGCATTAATACCATCAACAGTAGCTAATAGGCCTCCTTTAACTTCTTTTACCACTTCAGCTTCTACCAACTCTTTGTTATTGAATTTTTCAACAAGATTTTTGCCAATCTTTTTAGAGATTCAACTCTTCTAGTTGATAAAAACAACATTACCTTCTCCATCATCAAGTTTAATTACATAAACATCAATTTCTTGACCTTCATGAAATAAATCTTTAGGTTTCTTAGTAACGTCAGAAGATAACTCATCAAGTTTAATAATCCCATCACTTCTATAACCAATGTTTTACCATAACTTCTGTTTCGGTAACATAAATTATAGTTCCTTTAACTACGTCTCTTGGATAAATTTTTTCTTAATACTCCCTTCTATTTGTTCATAAATTCATCCTTGCTTAAAATTTCCATACTTCATCTACCTCCTCTATTAACCAATCCGGAGTTGAAGCACCGGCGGTTAATCCTATTTTCTTGTATTTTGCCATATCTTTCAATGGCAAATCTAAAAATGTTTCAATCCTATATACGTTTTTACAATGCTTTTTAGCTACATCATAAAGTTTGTTTTGTATTTGAGCTACTGTATCCCCCAATAACTATCATACAATCAACTCTTTTAGAAATTTCTTCGCAAAGAAATTTTGTCTTTTGAGTTGCATCACAAATTGTATTTTTCAATTATAACATTTTCATTCTTACCCTTTTATTATATCAGAAAATTGAAAATTTCTCTACTAAATTGGTTGTTTGTGAAATAATATATAAATATTTTTATTATTTCAGCTTCTTCTTTCTATTTATCACACAAAATTTATCACTCACAATATCCAATCATAGCTTTTAATTTTCAGGATGGTTTTTTATCTCCGATGATTATAATCTCATATCCATTTTTCAACTTTTTTCAATTTTTATATATATTTAACAAAACTGGACAAGTACAATCAATATATCTATGTCCAAGTTCTACCATTTTCTTTATATTTGGATGTATCCCATGAGAACGTAAAACAATTGTTCCCTGCTCTTCTTTCTCAAAAATCATCTATTACCTTAAGTCCGTTTTTATTAAATTTCTCAACGACTTGTGGATTATGAATTAATTCTCCATAGAATACACTTTTTCATTATTTTGATTTTTCATTTAGAGTTTTTCTGCTAATTTTTACAGCTCTTTTACTCCAAAACAAAAACCGGCATTATTTACTATATAAATCTCCATACTTTCCTTGATAAATTTTTATAGAATAATTCTTCTGTCAATTTTATCAATAGCCTCCGAATCTTCATATTTTCAAAAATTATTAATTTCAATCATAGGATATATATCAACAGTTATTTTAGAAAAAAATTTTATAAGTTCCTTTTAATATAAATAGGCAAAATATTTACCTTATTCTTCAAGGCAATTAATGCTACACTTTTTCATGTTTTTATATCAATAGTTTTAACTCTGGTGCCTTCAGGAAAAATTCCAAATATTTCCTGATCTTATAACTCTAAAAAGCAAGACTTTATTGCTTTTAAATCAGTATTTTCTCTGTCTATAGGGATGACTCCTAGTTTTGAAAAAGAATTTTGCCAAAATTTTTATCAAAAAGTTCTTTTGCAAGAAAAATATTTGTTTTTGTCAAAGTTGCAAGAATAACAGGATCAAATATATGAATATGATTAGCACTTATTATTATGAGGCTCATCATCTTTTAAAAATTTTCAATTCCATTAACTCTTACTCTGTAAATTATTTTTATAAGAACAGAAATTATCCTAAGTAAAAATTTATATATTACTTTCTCCTCTAATATAGGATAAAAACTCTAATATAGTTTCTTAAGAGTCTTATCGGTAGAATCTATTTCAATTGCATCTTTTGCCTTTTTAGAGGAGATGCTTCTCTATTCATATCATCAAAATCTCTTTTTCGATACTCTTCCTAACTTGCTCCCAAATTAAGACCCTTTTTCGTTCACTTTGCAAAAATCTTCTTTTTGCCCTTTCTTTAGAAGAAGCAGTTAAATAAAATTTAAAATCTGCCTTTGGGAAAATTACAGTTCCAACATCTCCCCATCAAGAACACAACTTCCTCCAATCCTATTTTTCTTTGAAGTGAGACCAAATGATTTCTAACATAATCATAACTTGAAACTAGTGATGCTCCTTTTGAAATCTCATCAGTTCTAATTTCCTTTCCTAATTTTTACACCATCCATATAAAGGCAATCTAGCTTTTATATGTAAAATCAGTATTTTTCAAGAATTTCTTTTTATTTTATTATGGTTATCTAAAGGAATATTATTAGAAATTAGTTTAAATGCAATCGCTCTGTACATCGCTCCTGTATCTATATAATTAATCTTTAAAATTTTAGAAAGTTTTTGCAATGGTGCTTTTCCAACTCCTGAAGTCCATCTATTACTATAATATAATCCATAATTACTCTCCTTCTATACAGGAAACTCCAGCTAAATGTCCAGTAGAAAAATGCAATAGTTAAGTTATATCCACCTGTATTTGCATCTACATCTAATAGTTCCCCAATATATAAATTTTTATAAGCTTACTTTTCCATTGTAGAAGAATTAATCTCTTAACTGAAACACCCCCAATAGTAATAATTGCCTCACTTTAATGGTCTTAAGCTCTTAAGTTAAATTTTAAATTTTTATAGTTTCTCATGCTTTTCTATCTTCTTTATTAATCTGATTAACTGGAATTTCTCCATTAACTCCAGATTTTTCGAGTACAAGTTCAACCATAGAACCTATTAAAAACATTCGAGAGAACATTTTTAAATTTTTATTCTTATTTTGATCAAATTCTCTTAGTAATCTAAGGTCTAGTATGCTGATCAAGTTTAGGTTTTTAAATCAATTGAAATAACAAAATCTTTTGAATTATCAAAATGCTTGCTTGATTTTTAAAACTATTTTACTACTAAAACCTGTATGAGTAAAAATCATTTCTCCAAACTCAGAATGTAAAAGCTTTTTATCTTTACCATATATATTAAAATCTACAAATTTTAAACTTACTCCTGAATATTTCCTAATATTTTCTTTTACATCAATTCCAACAAGTCCAGCTTTTAAATCCCGTCATTGTATGACCCAATCTCTTTAAAAATTTCATGACCTTTTCCTCTAGAACCTGTAAAAGGATAAGATTTACCACCTGTAGCAAATACAACTTTATCAAAAAGGCCATAATCTTTAGTTTACAAACTAATTTAAATTTATCCCCAATAATCTTTACATCATCAATTTCAGTATTTAAAATAATTTTTAACACCTTTGACATTTAATACTTTTTCCAATACCTTTATAACATCACTTGATTTATCAGAAACCGGAAAAACTCTCCCCACGTTCAACTTTTGGTTCTTAGGCCATTCTCGTTAAAAATCTCAAAATATCCTCATTAGTAAAAGAATACAAACTACTATATAAAAAATTTTTATTTCTATTTACTTCATCAAAAATTCGTAAATTTCTTTTTGAATTAGTAATATTACATCTTCCTTTTTCGGAGATATAAATCTTCTTTCCGATTTTCTCATTTCCGTCAAAACAAAAATACATTCGTATTTTCATTCTTCGAAAATATCCTTTACTCATAATACCTGATGCACCTGCACCAATAACTGCTATTTTTATAAAATCACTACCTTGAACTTAATAATTTAACTCATATAAAGTATAAAAATATTTTTTGCAATTAGTCAAATTTTTGTTATTTAATTTTTGAATTTTTACATTTAATATAATTTTAGTAAAATGTAAAAATATGTTATATATTATCGTATAAAATTTCTCTTGTAAAATTTTTATATTTATAACTAAACAAAAATAGGAAGATAAAAATCTTCTAAAATATAAATTATCATTATTCAGCTGAAGTAAATGAAGGTCTTTCAACAAAAACCACTCTTCAAACATGTAGTACAAACATTAATTCTCTTTTACAGAACTCCTCAACCAACTCTAACTTTTCTAATATTTGCTCCCCATGATCTACTGCTCTTTCTATGTTAAGTTACTTTATTTCAAATAATTTGTGTTTTATCACAAATTGCACATCTTTTTGACATTTTCATACCTCCTTTTACAAACTCAAATTTAACATTAGTATTATATCATAGAACAATCCTTTTGACAAGTCTTTAAAACATCTTATTAAACATTTTTCGTATCCATAAACTAAAGGTATTATCCCAAACTGATACTTTTGTAAAAACTTTCAAGATTTTCTTCAGTTATAATTTCTATTCCAAGCTCTTGTGCCTTTTTAATTTTGAACCAGCTTTTTCTCCTACCACTAAAAAGTCAGTAGACTTTGCAACAGCAGATTGAACTATAAGACCATTTTTGAGAAAAATATCTTCTAAATCTTTTCTTTTGTAATTTTCAAAAGTTCCTGTTATTACAATTTTTCTTATCAGTAAATTCACTTTTTGATATTTCTTCATAAGGAATTATTTCAATTCCTTTTTCAAGTAATTTATCTAAAGCATCTTTACTATATTCATCATTAAAAATTCAAAAATAGAACTTTGCAACAACCTCCCCAATATCTTTAATATGCAGTAATTCTTCAATAGTTGCTTTTCTTAAATTAACTAAATTTTTATATTTTTAGCTAAATCTTTTGCAGTTTTAATCCTACATTTTTTAATTCCAAGTGCATAGATAAAGTTTTCTAAATTTACATTTTGCTCTCTTCTATTGAGTTTAATAAATTATTAACTTTCTTATCCTTAAATTTTTCTAATGTGATAAGTTCATCATATTTTTAAATCATAAATTTTATAGACCTTATCTACTCTAATTTGTCAAACAATGATTCAATAGTCTTCTCGCTTAATCCTTCAATATTCATTGCATTTTTACTAGAAAATGAACAAGTGACGAAGTTAGTTGTGGTGTACATGCTAGAGTGTTTGTACAGAAAAATGTACTCCATCTCTAATCAATTCACTATTACAATAAGGACAATGTGTTGGCATTTTAATTTCTCTCTCATTTCCATTATCTTCATCCATTGTTCCAAGAATTTCCGGAATAACGTCATTTGAACGTCTTATCAAAACTCTTGAATTTATTTTTACTTTTTCTTAAAATATCATCATAATTATTTAAAGTTGCCCTTTGAACAGTTACATCACCTATTTCAACTGGTTCTAAAATAGCTGTAGGAGTAACTTTTCCTGTCCTACCACATTCCATACAACTTCTTTTAAAAATTGTACTGTATTCTTCTGCCTCAAATTTATAAGCTATTGCAAATCTAGGAAATTTATTAGTATATCCAAAAATTCTCTAAGTTCAAAGTCATTAACTTTAATTACAACACCATCAGTCAAATAATCAACTTTTTTCTTAAAACATCTATTTCTCTTATTTTTATCTTTTATCTCTTTTAGATTAAGACATTTTTCTCATATCCATTTACTTTTAAATTTATTTTCTTTTTAAAAACGAAAATCATCTCTTCTTGAGTTTTTAAATTGCTCATCAGACTTAAAGTCAACATTGTAAATAAAAGCATCTAAAATTTCTACTAGCTGTCTTTTTGGGGTCAAGATTTTCTAATCGCTCCTGCTGCAGCATTTCTGGCATTTTTAAAAGGTACTTCTGCCGTCTCGTTATATTTTTGCAAGAGCAGAGAGGCATAATAGCTTCTCCTGAATTTCAACTAAACCTTTATAATCAATTTCAAGCGGAATACTTTTTATTGTCTTCACTTGTTCAAAAACTTCTTCTCCATATACTCCATTTCCTCTAGTAGATGCAGAAACTAAAATTCCTTTATCATAAGTTAGATTAATTGTCAGTCCATCAAATTTAAATTCAACATAATATTCCAAAGTTTTTTAGTATTATTTATAGAATTATACTCATTCAAAAGTTTAGTACATCTATTATGAAATTCTTCAAGTTCTTCAAAACTTTGAGCCTTTTTGTAAACTGTAAAGCTCTTTTAAATGTGTATGTTTTTCAAATTTTTCTAAAAACTTCTCCACCTACTCTTTGAGTTGGAGAATTTGGTAAAATTATGCCTGTTTCTTTTCTAATTTAAGAAGTTCATCATAGAGTTTATCATACTCAGCATCACTTTACAATAGGTTCGTCTAAAGTGTAATACTTATATGCCCAAAGATTTAATTTTTCTACAATTTCTTTCATTTTATCCATTATTAAAGCCCTCTTTTATACGCTTGTCTTTCTTTAAATCAAATAATTTTAATACCTTCTCCATCAAATGCAACCATAAGCATAACCTTTGTTTCCTGCTTTTTTTCATTTAATTACAGTACCTTCACCATATTTTTCATGATAATCTTTTCTCCAACTTTATAAACATCTTTAGATGAAGTCTTATTTGGTTTTTGATAATGATTTAATGGTTTATCTAATTTCGTTCTTCCAAGATCTGCATTAGATACATAAGTTCTGGAATAATCTGTATAAGCATCATTTCTAATTTTCAAGTATTAACTCTTTCTTCATCAAAAATTAAATTCAAGATTAATGCTTTTTATCGTCAACATAATTAATTATTTCATCTACAAAACTTGAAACTCTATAAAGATTTAATTTCCATACATAGTCATACTCTTTGTTGAAGAAATAAAAAGTTTTTCTTTTGCTCTAGTAATAGCTACATGAAAAGTCGTCTTTCTTCTTCAAGTCCATCATCTCTCTCTTTAATTGACCTTTCACTCGAAATATATCTTCATTCATTCCTATAATAAATACAACTTTATATTCAAGTCCTTTTTGCAGAATGAATAGTAGTTAAAGTAACAGTATCATCCGAATCTTCAGTCTTATCTATATCTGATAAAAAGGCTATTTGTTTCAAGATATTCTAGCAATTTATCTCCTTTATAGTTATTAGAAATTTCTTCCAAAAATAAATTTATATTTTCTGCCTTTTCAAACTCTTTCTTTTTCATTTTTTCTTAAATAATCTACAAATTTGATTGAATCTAAAAAGTTCTTTAATCAAGATTTCAACTTCAGTATCTTCAACACAAGTGATAAAGCCGAAAAATCATATCTCTAAAATTTTCAAATTCAGTTCTTAATTTTTACTACAGAGTCCAAAAATTCATTTCTAAATAGTCCATCAAAAGACTGATATTTTCAGCATAGCAATATTCCTCTAGTTTTTGCAAACTTACATTTTCCAATTGAACGCTTAGGATAATTTATTATCCTTCTAAAAAGCATTATCATCTTTCGGATTTGCAATTAATTTTTAAATATGCCAAAATATCTTTAATTTCTTTTTCTATCGTAAAACTTTTAGACCACCGACCATTCTATACGCAATAAATTTTTCTTAGTGCATTTTCAATTGCAAATGATTGAAAAATTTGCACGATATAAAACTACGATATCTGATAAATTATAACCTTCAAAAATCAAATTTGAAATATTTTGTGCAACTTCATAGCCTCATAATTTTTCATTTTGATAGCTTTTTATAAATTATTTCATCTCTGCCCTCTTTTTGTCCAGAGATTTTTCTTTTCTATTTACATTATTTTTATAAGTTCATTAGCACAATCCAAAAATCTTTGTGTTGAACGATATTTTCTTCAAGTAAAATTATTTTTGAATTGGGAAAGTCATTTTCGAAATTCAAAAATATTTGAAATATTTGCACCTCTCCACCCATAAATTGATTGGTCGATATCTCCAACGGCATTTATACATTTTTATATTTAGATGCTAAAGTTTTATAATCTCATATTGGGCATCATTAGTGTCTTGATATTCATCAACATAAATATATTTAAATTTTTCTGAATAATAGTCCAAAACTTCAGGACATTTTTAAAAAGTTCAATAGTTTTAAAGATAAGGTCGTCAAAATCTAAAGGCATTATTCTTTATTAAGATTTCCTCATATTTTTATAAATTTTTCTACTACATCAGTATTATTTCCAAAAAGAAAAATATTTTGAAAATTCACTTGATTTAACATCCTTTAGCATCGCTTATAATTCCATAATAGCATTTTGAACTCTCCATGTACATCTCCCAAGTAGGATTTTGTTTAAAAATCTCTTTTAAAACTAACTTTTGATCGTCTCTATCATAAATAGTAAAATTATTTGAATATCCTATTTTTCTATATTGAATCTTAAAATTTTTAGAGCAAATTGAGTGAAAAGTCTATCCACATACTAGAAATATCTCTTTTGAAAGATATTTTCTATTCTCTCTCTTCATTTCCTTTCCCTTTTATTTGTAAAGGTGATAGCTAAAATTTCATATTCACTTTACATTTTCTAAAACTGCATAAGCAATTTTTGTAGTTAATACCTTAGTCTTTCCACTCTGCCCAGTCAGAACCAACAATGGAGAACCAAAATGCTCCACAGCCTCTAATTGTTTATTATTTAATCCTTTTAATAAATCCATATATAACCTCATTAATTATTTATAAAAAGCAATGGGTTTACCATTGCTTAATTAAAATTTATTTTCAATAGCTTGAACAATATCATTTGAAATCTTTTAGATTTCAATATTTTTCCAATATTTTTAGCTTTTATTTGAACATTTTTGCCAACGTCTTCTTTTTACTGAAATGTAAAGTCTTATATCCTCTGCATTAAGTTTAGCCAAATCCGATTCATAACCTCTTACAGTAACTTTTAACCTTTATCTTGTAAACCCTTCAAGAATATCTTTTCCAGATTCATTTTCTATTTCAATATTTTGAAGTATCTATTTCTAAAGTTTTTTCAATTTTTATCAACATCAATATTGATAACAACTTTAAGATCATTATTAACAAGTGTTACATCAGATGGCAATTCTAAATTCAGGTTATACTGAACCCAGATTCTTTTTATTTGTGATAAATCAAAAGGTTTAGTATTTATCTGAGAAATTTGCTCTAAACTTGTCAAATTTCCAACTATAGAAATTATATTAGGAACAATATCTTTCTTTAAAATTCTTACATCACTAGGCGGTGAATTTATCTCTACTAATTTTATTGGAACTTCTTTAAAGTTCTTAAATCCGATAGAAACATTGGTATCTGTTTTGCTAAGACTGACCTTTTTGACTTCTTTATTGAGTTCATCAACAGGAACAATTTTAGACTGAACCACTTCGTCTCCATCCTTATTAGTAACATCCACTACACAACGAACTCTCTTTACTTTTATTTACATAGCTACAGGACCTTTAACTACAACTTCAGAATCTGCAGGTTCCTTTTTAGCAACAACTTGATTTTTATTTTTTTATCTGCCCAATAGTTTCTACTTCTACTTTATAAGTCTTATCATCTCTTCATCCAAAGTTACAAGCAAATCATTATCTGAAGCTGATTTAAACTGAGACATTATATGGAACCTTATAGTTAATAGACAATCTATATTGCTCGAGATGTTATTCCATTTTGTAAATTTCACTTCAACAATATCACTCTTATTCACAGAATAAACGTCACTTCTTTTTCCCTGTTATAGTAACCGTTACCGTTGGATTTTCAGGACTAACTCTTATCAATTTCCTAGATTCTAAAAACAGATTGATTCTTAAACTTACAGGAACATCAGTAAATTGTCTTGTAACCACAGGATTAACTCCTCCAATTACTAGAAACCACATAACAATCCCAACAGATAACGAAATTAATTTTAATTTAAAATCTTTTTACTAGCTCAATTATACTCTTTATATTAATCTTTTTAACAATCTTTATCACCTTGATTTTTCCAACAATTTCACTAACTTCTTCTTTTTATATCGTCAATAATTTCTTTTTACTTCCTCTTTAAGTTCTTCCTTTGTTACAGATTCTTTTGAAATTTCTTTGTTTTCAAATAAATTTTGGAAAATTTCTTTAAAGGAATTTGTATTTTTCTTCAACAACAAAATTTTTCAACCAAGTAATTCAATAAATACTCTTTGAAACATTTCTATTTATTTTTGATTTTTCACAAATAGAAACATATCCTGTTTCTTCACTAACAACAATTACTATAGCATCAGATTTTTCGGAAATACCAATACCTGCCCTATGTCTTGTTCCTAGCTCCATAGAAATTTGTTTGTTATCTGTTAATGGCAAAAACAAGATGCTGCTATAATATGATCATTACTTATAACAACTGCTCCATCATGCAAAGGAGTATTAGGAATAAATATATTCATAAGTAATTCATAAGAAATATCAGAATTTAAAGAAATACCGGTTTCAATAATATCTCTAAGTCCGGTTTTTCTCTCTAAAACCATCAACGCCCCTATACCCGTAAAGAATAAGTTGCCTTAACAATTTCTTCAATAACGTTAGCATTACTTCTAGATTCTTCAAAATTAACCGGTTTTAAAAAGTTTATTATTTCAATATGTTCCAAGATTCTCCAAGTTCCGGGTTGAAATACAATTAGAATAGCAATAAATCCAACAGTAATGCATTATTTTAAAAATCCAACTTATAGTATAAAGTTTAAAAATTCACTAAGTTTTGAACCTATAAAAATGAATAAAATTCCCTTTATAAGCTGAGTTGCTCTTGTTCCTCTTATCAAAAGCAAATAACTTATAAAACATAAAAGCTGACTATAAATATATCTATAACATCTGTTATCCTTATTGTTGATAACAAAAACTAATTTATCTAAACCCATAAAAATCACATCTTTTCTAATTTTTATAATTTACATATTAATTATAATATAATATAAACTAAAAATTCAACATTGTTATAATATTTAAAATTTAACCTGAAAACATATATAAAAAGTTAAAAATAATAAAATTTTTGAAAAGTAACAATAAAATGAAACTAAAACAAAATTGTATTAAGATAAAATATCTTTATTTAATTAAAAATTAAATACAATCACTTATTTCCCACTATAATGAGCTTTACTAAATTATTAATAAGTATTTGTAAATAAACTATATTATTGAATAAATATTATAATTATTACTTAATATAATTTTAATTATAATAAAATATAATATTATGTAATTTTATACTTTTATAATATAATATTAGTATCTATCTAATAATAATCTTAATTATATATGTTTTAATTTAATGTTTTGTGGAATAAAATAAAAAGGTATGTATTTCATTACGAGGTGTTGATGAAAAAGAACGAAGTGAAATGATTCTACATGGTGATATTTACAAAATAAATCGCAATAATATCCATTCCAATTATTTTAAAACAATTTTATTCAACATTACTCTCTTGCGGATGCCTTTTGGCTTGGAAAATTAGGAACCTGTTGAATTTGTATCAACAAGTTTTCTACTTGGCCTGTTATTTTTCTATTTAATTCTATTGGTATTGGACTATCAATTGCAGCATATATCTTTAATTTCTCAATTAGGACGAAAAGATTTCTTACACGCACAAAAGATATGCAGATACTTTAATAAATATTTCTTTGCTCTTTTCGATAATATTTATGTTGTTAGGATATTTTTAGTGCTGATTTGATAGTAAAAATGATGGTGCAACTGTAATCTTAGCAAAATACAGTGTAATCTATTTTAAAATATAGTTATCTTGGAATTCCATTTATATTTCTACTACATATATTCATCAATATTATCTGCTCAGGGAAAGAAACACAATTCCTACAATGATAAGTACAATTTGCGTTATATTAAAGTATGATTCTAAATCCAGTTTTTATCTTTGATGTAATACCATTTTACATCAATTTCAGGACTTGGTCTTGGAGTTAAAGAGTGCCGCTCTTGCAACTGTATTAACTCAAGAATAATGTGCATTGTTGATTTATTCATTTAGAAATAAATAAAGATATAATTAAATTAAACCTAAATAGTTATATATATTAAATGGAAACATATCTTAAAAAGAATTTACAAATTACTTTACCATCAGTAATAGGGCAAGTTGAACTGCATATAGGATTCATAATAATGAACTCATTTATTCAAAAGTTATGGAACTGAAACTGTTGTTAACTTATGGAATGGTAAATAGGATAGGTGGACTCTTGACATTCCACCTGGTGGAGTAGGTTCTGCCATAACTTCAATAATTGGACAAAAATATAGAAATAATAATATAAAGAGTTAAAGAAACATTTAAAAAGCATCCATTATTATAATTATTAGTCAATTTTAATTGCATTTATAAGTTTTATATTCAGATATGAAATCTTATCTTTCTTTTATAAGTGCACCAAAAGATTCAGTACTTATGTTACAAGCAAATAGTTATATGTTCTATACATTAATAACTCTAGTAATGCTGAATATGTTTTTGTATATCAGGGTCTTTTCAAGGTTCAGAAACAGTAAATATTCAATGGCAATAGATATGATAAGACTTTGGATAATAAGACTTCCATTAATACTTTTTCAAGAATTTACAGGATATGGAGCAACTGGTATATGGCTTGCAATGGCAATTTCAAATGTTTAGTAACTATGATTGCTCATTGCAATATATCTAAAAGGAAGATGGCAACAGGGTTCATTTTATAGATAAAATCTATAATAACGATGTGTATACATAAGGTTGCGGAATAATAATTTCTCAACCAATTTTTGCTATATAGTTTACTAACATATTAGTTGCCCTTTGCAAAAATCCCTTTCAAATAGTCTTATTTTTCATCAAAAAAAGACAGCGATATTAATCACTGTCTTAAAAACCATTTTTATAATCCCATTTGTTTTGCAACTTCTTCAGCAAAAGTTTTTCTTCTTTTCTTTTTCAATCCTTCGCCTACTTCAAATCTAGTGTATTCTACGATTTCAATATTTCCACCTAATTCTTTTGCTTTATCATTTACAGCTTCTAAAACTGTTTTACTATCATCTAATACATATTGTTGACTGAATAAAGCATATTGTTGATCAATCAAATGTATTGTCTTGAATAAATCTTTCGATTTGTCCAGGTAAAATTTTATCCCAAATTTTTCAGGTTTTACCTTGTTTCTTCAATTCTTCTTTTAATAATTCTTCTTCAGCTCTTTAAAAACTTCATCAGTTATTTGAGACATTGAAGCAAACTTTTGGAATTCTCTTTAATTGTTTTTCCAAGTCTAACTAATTCTTCATTTTCTTTTTCAATTGATCCTTTAAGAGCTAAATATTCTTTTTCAACAAAATCAGCATCTAAATCTTTATAACTTAAATATTGTGGTTTCATTGCTGAAATATGCATACAAATGTTTTGTAATAAATCTTTTTGCACCTTTCTTTTGTAGCTTCACTATCACATTTTAGCTTTTAAGAATAACACCAACTTTTTTTATTAAAGTGAACATATCCACATACTATACTATTTTTCACAACATGCTTTTGCAAATGCCAATCTTCTAACTACAATATTTTCTCCAATTGAAGAAATTTGTAATTTCAAGAATTCTTCAAAATTTAGTTCCATCTATATTTGATGCATTTAATTCCTCAATATTCTTTATTTCATTATTAAATACATGTTCAGTTACTTTTTAGTTAATGCAGACAAAATTTTCATTTTTAGCAACAAAATCTGTTTGTGAATTTACTTCAGTAAGAGCAGCTTTTTAGTGTTGTTTTTCATCAATTACTAAAGTAATTAAAGCCTTCAGCAGCAACCTTATTAGCTTTTTAGCAGCTTTAGCTAAACCCTTTTTCTCTTAAAATTCAATAGCTTTTTCCATATCTCCACAAACTTCTGTAATGCTTTCTTACATTCCATCATTCCAGCTCCAGTAGCTTCTCTTAAATCTTTTACCAATTTTGCAGTATTTCCATAAAATCCCTCCTATTATTAATATAATCTATAAAAATAAGGTAAGGATAAAATATTATAAATTTAAATCCTTACCCTTTAAAAGTTCTACTTGCTTATTATTCAGCTACTTCCTCAGAAACTTCTTCAATTTCTACTACTTCTTCTACTACAGCTTTCTGTTTCTTCTGCCTCAACTTGTTCTCCTTGCTTAGCTTCTACAATAGCATTAGCAATAGTACCTGTTAATAATTTTACAGCTCTAATAGCATCATCATTTCCCGGAATAGCGATATCAACTTCATCAGGATCACAGTTAGTATCAACAACACCAATAACTGGAATACCTAATATTTTTGCTTCATTTACAGCAATTTTTTTCGTTCTTTCGGATCTATAACGAAAAGAACATCCGGAAGTTTATCCATTTCTTTAATTCCACCTAAGAATTTTTCTAATTTTTTCAGCTTCTCTTTTTAATTTAATTACTTCCTTTCTTAGGGCTAATCTTTGGAAAGTTCCATCTTCTTCCATAAGTTCTAATTTTTTTCAATCTTTCAATTCTTTTTTTCTTATAGTCTTATAATTAGTTAGCATGCCACCCTAACCATCTATGACTAACATAGAATTGTCCACTTCTTTTTGCTTCTGTTTCAACAGCTTCTTGAGCTTGTTTTTAGTTCCAACAAAAAGAACTCTACCACCATCAGCAACAATTTCTCTTACAAAATCATATGCTTGTTCAATTTGTTTTTACAGTTTTTGTAAATCTATGATATAGATTCCATTTCTTTCTGTAAAGATAAACTTTGACATTTTTGGATTCCATCTTCTAGTTTGGTGCCCAAAATGTACTCCTGCTTCTAATAAAGTTTTTCATTAAAAATTACTTGTGACATTTTTCTTACCTCCTGTTTTTAGTCACCCATATTCATCAACTTGACAAGAACCACTTGGGCAACACTTGTTCAATCAGAATATGTGATTATTTACCAAAATATTATAACATAATATATTTCATTTTTCAACATATCTAACGATAGTTTTTATAATCAGACTATCGCGTCTGATTTTTTTATTAGCAATCAAAAATTACTTATTTACAATTTCTTTTAATGATTTTCCAGCTTTTGAATACTGGAGCTTTTGATGCTGGAATTTTGATAACTTCTTTAGGGTTTCTTGGGTTTCTTCCGCTTCTTGCTTTTCTTTCTCTAGCTTCGAAAGTTCCAAAACCAACTAATTGAACTTTTTCCCTTTTACCAATGTTTCTTCAACAGTTTGAATGAAAGCATTCAATGCTCTTTCAGCATCAACTTTTGTGATTTTTCCTTTTTCAGCCATACTAGCCAATAATTCAGATTTGTTCTATTAAAATTTCCTCCCTAAATACACTATTATATTTAATAATTGCTTATTAAATGGTCACTTAACCATTGTGCAATATTATTATATATTAATTTTCAAAAATATCAAGCAACTCAGCCAATTTATTTAAAATTTTTAATTGGTAAGTACCCAACCTCTTTTTGAATCTTTTCAAACTCAGTTTTTGAAATTTTTCAGATAACAGAGATAGATTTTTGCTTTATACGTTTTTTACTTTTCATCTGAAAAACTTATCGTAATCTTCAACAATTTCTATTTAATTTTATTATATGATAGCCAAATTTTAGTTTTTACCGGATCGCTAATTTCGCCAACTTTTTAATTTAACAGCTGCATCATAAAATTCTTTAACCATAACCCTTTAGTGAAAGTTCCTAAAAACCCCTTATTCTTTTTAGCTGATGGATCTTTTGATACTCAGTCAGCAACGTCTTCAAATTTTTCTCCCAGCTTCTAAACGACTCTTTACTTTTTGCATCCTCTTCATTTTTCAACTAGTATATGGCTTGCATTAATTTGTGCACTAGTCAAAAGTCACTACCTTTGTATTTTTCCATCAATTTCTTCATCAGTTGGATCATAATTTTTCACTGAAAACCAAGTTTGAAATTTTTGTAGAATATAAATTGTCCTCAATCTTTATATTTTAATTCATCTTCAGTAAGTTTGATTTTTCAAGTTCTTCGTTGAAATTTATCACCTAATTGTTCTTTAACTTTTGCAAGATTATCATTTCACTTCTTTGTTCTGTAACGCTTACTTAGCTATTTCTTCTTCAGATTTTCCTTCGTCTTTATATTCTTTTTCTAACTTAGCAAATTTTTGCTTTTAACAACTTCTATATTAGAAAACATATCTAATATATTTTGCTTCAAAAGTCAAAGCAGCTTTTTCCTTCTTCAGTTGACTCATCATATTTTCGCCTTTTGCTCGTCTGAGTAAGATGCAAATTACTTTATCATACTCTTTTGTACTTGATCCTTAGTGATATACTTTTCACCAATTTTTACCATCGCACTCTTGGTGCCGAGCTACATGCTGTTAAAAAGCATAGCTGATAATGCAATAGCACTCTGCAAATTTTATAAATCTATTTTTCATATCTCTCTCCTTTTTGATTAATATTCTAATCTTTTTGATATTATACATTATAGTAATGTCAAAGTTTTTAATTTTTGCTTTAAAAATAGCAAATTTTCAACAAAATCAATACTTTCTGATAATTTATCCTTATCGTAATTAAATATTAACTCCGCATTTTCATTTAAATTGAAATTCAATTTTTTCTAAATAAAATCATCTGATAATCTGCCTATTAGCTGTAAAAATATCTCTATTTGTTTGTTCAAAATTTAATACGACATGACTTCTCTCTATCTATTATCTTATAAAATTCAGCTCTGTAGAAATAGTCTTTTCAAATATGAAACATTCATAACATTTAATACCGTTGTAGAACATCTACCAAATCTATCAGTAAGTTCATCATAAATTTCATCAAAATCTTCCTTGATGATATTACGCAATTTTTCTGTACATATCAATTTTCTGATTACTATCTCCTATATAATTTGAAGGAATATACGCATCAACTGATAATTCAATCGTAGTTTGACTCTTTAATATGTAATTTTCTCCCTTAACAGTTTTTATGCTTTCTTCCAACATTCTAACATACATTTCATATCCGATAGTCTCTATATGTCCAGATTGACATTCTCCCTAAGATATTTCCAGCACCTCTAAGTTCTAAAGTCTCTATAGCTATTTTTAAAACCAGATCCAAATTCCGAAAAACTCTTATGTGCCCGCAAGTCTCTTCTCTGAAATTTCAGTTAAGACTTTCTATCTTTTTCATAAGTAAAATATGCATAAGCTCTTTCTTGTAGATCGACCGATTTCGTCCTTTTAACTGATAAAGTTGAGATAAACCCATTTTATCTGCATCATATATAATCATAGTATTACAGTTTTTATATCCATACCGGTTTCAATTATTAGTACATAGTAATATATCATATTCTCCTTCTTGAAAATCATACATTATATTCTCTAACTCTTTGTTAGACAATTTACTATGAGCCATCGCAATTTTAGCATCAGGAACAAGTCTTGATAATTCAACATACATTTTATCCATATCTTGAATCTATTATAGACAAAATAAACTTGTCCACCTCTATCTATTTCTTTATAAATTGCTTCACAATTATTGAATCATTATATTCTAAAACAAATGTAGCGATAGTAACTCTTTCTTCAGCGGATCATCTAAAATGCTCATATCTCTAATTCCAACTAAACTCATTTGCATAGTTCTTGGGAGTGGTGTTGCAGATAAAGATAATACGTCAATATTTTTCTTTATAAGGTCTCTTTATGTTTAACACCAAATCTTTGTTCTTCATCTATTATCAGAAGTCCTAAATCTTAAATTCCAAATTTTTTGACAATAATTTTATGTGTGCCTATAAAGTAAATTTACTTTTCCGATTTTTTACATTTTTCAAAAATCTCTTTTTGCTTTGCAGGACTTCTAAATCTATGAGCATTTCAATTTCAACAGGAAAATTTCCAACTCTATCGATAGCAGTATTATAATGCTGTTGAGCAAGTATGGTAGTTGGAACTAGAAATGCTACTTGCTTATCATCCATCATTGCTTTAAATGCAGCTCTTAAAGGCAACTTCTGTTTTCCCATATCCTACATCTCCACAAAGCAATCTGTCCATTGGTTTAAACTGTCTCATATCTTTCTTTTATTTCATTGATTGCTCTAAGTTGTGAATATGTTTCTTCATAAATAAAACTATCTTCAAATTCTTTTTGCCAAGTTGTATCTTCCGAAAAAGCAAAACTTTTTATTTTATCTCTTTTCGCATAGAGCTGAACTAAATCTATTGCAATTTCATCTAAAACTTTTTAGCGCGAGTCTTAGTTTTTATCCAATCATTAGAACCTAATTTATTTAATTTTGGTTTATATCCGTCTTTACCAATATATTTTTGAATTAAATTCATTTGGTCTGTTGGAATGTATAATTTATCATTTCCTTTATACAAAAATTAAAAATATGATCTTTTACAATACCGTCAACCTCAATTTGTTCAATTCCCCTATATTCTCCAATTCCATGATTTTTCGTGAACTACAAAATCTCCAACATTTAAATCTGTGTAGTCAAGTAAATTCTCTTTTGCTTTTTCTAGTTTTTAGAAGTACAGTTCCATAAATTTCTTTATGTGTTAAAAAGCAGTACTTTTTTGAATTGGATATTCAAAACCTGATTCTAAATTTAAAGTAGAAATTCCTAAAAATAGAACTTTTTAATTCGAAATTCTAATCCTTCAAATATATTGGAATTTATATTTTTCTGCATATAAAATTTCCTTTAAATTATTTGCCTTTTCCAATGAACCTGCAAAGATAACAATTTTATACCCTCTTTGTAATTTAGATTTTCAAATTCTGAAATAATAAATCAAATTTTCTATTAAATATCTCAGCTTCAATTGTTTTTAAATTTATAATACTTTTTGGATTTATTATTTTTGTTCTTTTTAATAGTTGTGTGAAATTAATTATACTAAAATCCTTTATTCTCCTTAAAAATATGTTCAAAAGGAATCAAAATATCTTTATGTGAGTCTAAAATCTCAGCATTCTCAATAGAAAATACTACATTTTCATGGAATAAATTTTTCTATTTCAAATTTCTATCATGAAATTTTTAAAAATATCCTCAGTACATATTATTGAATCTTGAGCCAAATAATCTAAAAGAGTTGAATAGCTACCTTTTCTTATATAGGGAGAGATTAAATCCATATTTGAAATATGGTAATTTATCTTTAAATCATTATAAATTTGATAAAAATTTTTCTGTTGATTTCTCAATATCTTTTCCAAACAGTTTTAATTTTGTAACTTTTTCAATATCTTTATTCAAACCATTTAAAATATTTTCAACATCAGATTTTGACAATACCATTTCTTTTTGCAGGTATTATTTCCACCTTATTCAACTTTTTCAACAGATCTTTGACTGTTAATATCAAAAATACGTATGGAATCAATATCATCTCCAAACAATCTATTCTTATCGGATTTTTGAAAATTTACGGGAAAAATGTCAAAAATAGATCCTCTTATTGAAAAATTGACCTTTTGCTTCAACGAAGTCAACTCTATCATAATGCATTTTAATTAAATTTTCTGTCAATTCTTTAGATTTACTTCAAATTTTCATCAATATAAATATAATGTGATTTAAAAATTTTGGTGTGCTGATTTTTGATAAAGCACTTGCAGTTGTATATTATGAATTTCTCTTTAGAGAAAGTCTATTCATTATCTCAATTCTAATATTTTTCAAGATTTGTTTCTAAACTATTGATATTGTGAAATCTTATCTCAAAAATTTGGATAACTACAACTTTATCTCCTACCAAACTTTTCAATTCATCACAAAGTTCATTAGCTCTATTTTCGTTTTCAACAAGTAAAACTAAATTTTTATCGGGCAAATCATTAAAAATAGAATATATTAAATGGAATAGACTCTCTTTGATAAGTCCATTACAATAAATTGGAACATTATTTGATTTTTAAACTGAAATCATATCAAATATGATTCATTATTCTTTTAAAAATCAATTAAAAATTCATAATTAACTCCTCGTTTATAAAAATATAGAGGAATATTATTCCTCTATACACATTCCATTAAATTTACACATTGTTTTGTCAACATCGTTTTTATTATTTCTTCAACTGCATCTGCAGAAATTTCCAATTCTTTTTCAAAATTTTCTCTTCAGATGGTAAAAATTTACTTAAAAACAAAATCTTTTAAATCCATATAATCCGGACATTTCCAACGCTTATCTTAACTCTAGGGAAAATTTTTCTGTTTCTAAATGATAGATCATTGATCTTAACCCATTATGTGTGCCGGCACTTCCCTTTTTCTTAATTCTGACAGTTCCAAAAAGGAATGTCATATCATCCACTACAACTATAATATTTTCGGTTTTATTTTAAAATAATTTACCGCATCTATAACTGCTTCTCCTGACAAATTCATATAAGTAAGAGGTTTTTAGAAAGATACATTTCTTCCCAAACATATTTATTTGACCGTAAAAGATTTAAATTTTTTTCTTTTTCATATTGATACTATACTTTTCAGCTAAAATATCAATAACATCCCATATCCTACATTATGTCTGGTTTCCAATATAATTTTTACCGGGATTTCAAGACCTACAATTAAAAATGTATTATCTTCCATCAAATAGCATACTCACGGGTCTATTGTTATTTATTCTATCAATAGCCTTTGCAAAATATTGGGCAACTGATACAACTTCGATTTTTCCACCTAAATTTTTTTCTTGAGGGATTGTATCCGTTACAACACATTTCTCAACTTTTGAATTAGCAATATTTTTCTATCGCTTTTCCTGAAAAATACCCCATGAGTTGCAGTAATATAAACTTTTTGCTCCCTTTGCTATTAAAGCATTTGCAGCATTTGTAATAGTTCCAGCTGTATCTATAATATCATCTACAATTATACAAGTTTTTCCTTCAATATCTCCTATAACATTCATTACTTCAGAAACATTTGGACGTGGTCTTCTCTTTTCTAAAATAGCAATAGGTAAATCCAAATAATTAGAAATTTCTAGCTCTGTAACTCCACCCTAAGTCAGGAGAAACTACAACCATATCTTTTTTGTCTTCATCTTTTAATTCATCCTTGAAGAAATCAGCAAGTGGTTTAATAGCAGAAAAGATGATCCACAGGAATATCAAAATATCCTTGAATTTGGCCTGCATGTAAATCCATAGTTATAACTCTATCAGCACCTGATTTTTCGATCAAATTAGCAACTAATTTCGCTGTTATTGGTTCTCTAGCTTTTGTTTTTCTATCTTGTCTTGCATATCCATAATATGGAATAACTACATTAATTCTTCCTGCAGAAGCCCTTTTAAAAGCATCAACCATAATTAATACTTCCATAAGATTATCATTTGTTGGATTGCAAGTTGGTTGAATAATGTAAACATCATAACCTCTTACAGTTTCCTCAACTGAAAGATTAATTTCACCGTCACTAAATTTACCGATAGTAATTTCTCCCAACGGCATATCAAGACATTTACAAATATCTTCTGCAAACTTTCTATTTGCAGTTCCTGAAAAATTTTCATAGATCCAGTATAAGCTAACATAATTCCTCCTAAAAATACTACTTTTTATTTTTAAATTCTTTTATAAACCCAATTTTTCTTTTTCAAAAGTTTCACTACGTCCGATTATTAATGAGCCTTCATTTTCTATATCTGAAACAACAGTTGTACCGGCAGCATAAAAAGTATCATTTGCAATTTTTACCGGAGAAACTATATTAGAATTACTACCTACAAAACAGCCATCTCCGATTTCAGAAATGTGTTTATTTTTCCCATCGTAATTTACTAAAATAGAACCACAACCCATATTTACATCTTTTACCAACAATCGCATCTCCAATATAGGATAAATGACCAGCTTTTAGTATTTTCTCCAACTGTTGAATTTTTAACTTCAACAAAAATTTCCTATATGAACTTCATTTTTTAAAAATACTCTTTGGTCTAAGATGAGCAAAAGATCCCATAGTTACAGAATCTCCAACAGTACTATCCTCTATGTAAGAACTTCTAATTACAACATCATTTCCTATAACAGAATTTTTCTATAAAAAGAATCTCCTGTTATATATACATTTTTCTCCCTATGCTGGTATTTCCAAAAATTCTGGCACCACTTCCAATAAATGTATCTATTCTATACTTATTCCCTTTTCAATAACAGTGTTTTCCGGATTTTCCATTATAACACCATTTTTCATATATTCAGAATTTATTCTGTAACGCATAATTTTTCAGCTTCAAATAGTTGAAGTTTAGAATTTATACCATAAATTTCTTCAATGTCATCAAGTTTATATGTTGAAACATACTCTCCATCTTGAACTAAAACTTTAATTGCATCTGTAAGATATAACTCATTTTGAACATTATTTTTGATCAATTTTTGTTATTGAATTTTTAATGCTCTCCCATTAAAAAAACATAAATTCCTGAATTTATTTCTTTGACTCTCTTTTCTTCAATAGTAGCATCCTTATCTTCGACTATTTTTAAAAATTTACCATTATTGTCCTTTATAATATGACCATATCCTGTAGTATCATTGATAAATGCCGTAAGAACAGTTGCTTTTGAGTTCATAGCAATATGTTCTTCTAACAACTTTTGCAAAGTTTCCCTTTTATTAAAGGAGTATCCCCACTTAAAAATTAAAACACTATCGTCATCACGGATTTTCATCTACAGCAAGTTGAACTGCATAACCTGTTCCATAAGGGATATTCTTTACCGATTTTTTTGTTCCTTATATAATACCTTTATCTCCAAATTTTCTTCAACTTCAATTTTTATTTTTTCCAACAATAATTATAGTTTTATCACTACCTGCATCACAACTAGCATCATAAACATAATCAATCAAAGTTCGATTAACAATTTTATGTAAAACCTTTGATTTCTTACTTTTCATTCTAGTTCCTTCACCTGCAGCTAATATGATTGTAATATTCATACTCTAACTCCTAACTATATAAAAATCTATATCACAAATTATAATATGCAATTAAATAAGTATCTTTTATTTATAATTAATATATCATATTTTCCTTTTATTACAATTTTTATTGTAAAATATGATGAAATTTTTATTTTTAATTCTATTCAGAATTACAAATAAAATTATAGTTTTATAGCTATCTTTATCACTGGCATAAAAACTATATTAATTATATACACTATACTTAAAAACAAAAAGAGATATACGCAAAAATATATCTCTTAAAAATCTTTTATTTTTCCAAATTTTTAAATTTTTAAAATGTTTTTCAATATTTTATTTCTGATTACAACTCCAAGTCCTCCCAGTATAAATACAATCAAAAGGTTAATTAATCCATATGTTCCAGTTGAAAATTTTATCATCTCATTTATCGCACTCTCTGTAACTCCGTTTTTTTCCTACCCAAGTTTTCTTAAACGATTCTAAGAAGAAATTTACCGGTATTATTTGTCCACATTCACTTCCTACTTGAATCAATCCAAAAGCTATAAATTGAGCAATTTTATTTTGATAACCCATATATGAAAGTATAACTTCTCCTATAATAAAGGAAACCGTATATGAAATAATCCACGGAAGGTAAAATCCAACACCAGCCATTGCAATCAAATAAACACCTGAAAACAGCAAAAACTCCCCTTTTTCCCAACTTTATTACACATAAATACAAAAACTGTACCTGCAAATAATCCTGCAATCCCCGGACTTATACAATGAGCATATACTCAATGGGAATAATGCAAATGTTACAATCATTGAAACAACTAAATTTAACGCTCCTAAAATAGCAACTAAAAACTAAATCTTTAATTTTCATTTTCTTTTTCCTCCTTTTTATTTTTTTGAAAAATATTAGTTAGTTGATTTTTCTTTTAAAATAAAGTCTTCTATGATTTTTCCATTTTCAAGAAATATCACTCTATCTACAACTCTCGACAACAATTCATAGTCATGAGAAATTAATATTATTGCTTTTATCTTTTGCTAAATTTTTATAATATCAGAAATAATAGTCATATTGTTAAAATCTAAACCGCTAGTCGGCTCATCTAAAAATTAAAAATATCAGAATCACTTTTGCACAAATTCCCATAAGCAATCTTTTGTTTTTTTCTCCCCGGAAAGCGAAAATGGATGACAATTTCTTTTTCATATAGATTAATAACTTTTAATATTTCCAAAACTTCATCATCAGTCAAGTCTTTCTTTGATAAGAAAAATTCTGAAAAACACGCTTTCTGAAAATAATTGGTAATCTACATCCTGCATCAAGACAAATGGTAAACTTTTACTTGAAAATTTTTCCTGAAGTTTTGTTATATATTCAGAAATCAACTTAGAAATTGTAGATTTTTCCAACGCCGTTTTTCCTACAAGTCCAACTATTTCACCTCTATAAACATCAAAAGAAATATCTTTTTATAATATCTTTAAATTTAAGATTTCTTATTTCTAATATTTTTCTCTTCTCTGCTACATTTATTAATCATCGTTAATTCTCTATCAAATGGATTTAAACTTCTCAGATCTTCTGCACTATAATTTAAAGCATCTTTTCTATCTAAATTTACAATAAGTTTCCCTTTATTTATATGAATTAACCTATCAAAAAAATTTCTTTTAAATAAAAAAATTCTATGTTCAACAACGACAATGGTATATCCATTTTTCTTTAATTTTAGAAAAAAATTTCTTTCAACAGCTCAATTCCTAAGTAATCCAAATTTGCAGAAGGCTCATCAAATATTAAAGTTTTTGCATCTAATATTGAAACGCATGCAATAGAGATTTTTGCTTTTTCACACCAGAAATTTCTAAAACATTTTTATTTAAAATATTTGAAATACAGAAGAAAGTTCGAAAATATTTTCTATTTTTACAATTTCTTTAACTTCATATCCCAAATTTTTCCAAAGTAAATGCCAATTCAGAAGTGGTATTATCAGTAAAAATTGTCCTCTCGGATTTTGAGAAACCGAACCTATTATTTTTGCACAGCTCATAATTCTCATAATCCTTCGTATTTTTATCATCAATAAAAAAATATTTCCTAAAAGTTCACCGTCATAAATATGTGGAATTAGTCCATTTATACATTTGTATATCGTAGATTTACCGAACCGGAAGCTCCTGTTATTAACACCAACTCTCCTTTATTTATTTCAAAACTTATATCTTCTAAGGCTTTTTTATCAGAATCTTTCATAAGTAAAACTTACATTTTCAAATTTTTATCAATAAATCCACCTCCCAAGAAGCAACTAGTAAAATCAACATAACAATAAGAATAAAAATCTACCATATCAAACTTTTTATAGTATATTGAATTCATATTATCAGTACACATCGCACATCTTGTATATGCTGACTCTGTCATTTCATTTGCAATATTCGATGCTCTAAAAGAGTCGGTACAATATAATATTCAAATCGTTTAATAGGTTTAGTAATGAAACATCTATTCCTCTAAGTTTTTAAAGCATTTTTATAATTCTTTTTCTGCAAAATAAATAGGAATAAATTTTTAAAGTAATTGTACATGCAAATCTGATTTTTACCAAATCCCAATTTTCCTAAAACATAAATCAATTCACTTGTTCTTATATCTAAAACAATAAAACTCGCTATCATATATGTTGGACACATCTTTACATTGGAATAACTGATAAAAACCTATGAAGGAGAAAAATGAATCATCAGGCAACTTTATATAAAAACTATATACAAACAAATAAGATAAAAATTAGAAATTTTATAAATCTTTTAGTTTTTCCACTATAAATTAAAAATTAAAGAACAAATACAAAAATAAATCATATCTAATTTGAAATTATTCCACACTAAAATCAATGTTCCAAAAATCAAATTCATAAAAATTAAGACAAATAAATTTATTCTACGTTGCTCTATCAAATAAATTCCCCAATCGATTAAAAATTAATAGAACCCCACCCTTCCTCGATGCTTTTGCATCGGGTGGAGTACCCGGGAACCTTGTTGTTTCACAACAACCCCACCCTTCCTCGATGCTTTGCATCGGGTGTGAAACCTTGTTGTTTCACAATATAAACAGCGCTCATATATTAATAACTATAATTTTCAGCTAAACTAGAATTTTTAACCATAGTATTATAAACTTTAGATTTTTCTAAAAGTTCATTGTGATTTCTTGAGATTCTATTTTTCCCATTTTCCATTACTATTATTTTTATTTGCATTTTCTATAGACTTCATTCTATGTGAAATTACTAATACAGTTTTTATTTTTAATAAGTTTATTTAAACTTTCTTGTATTTTCATTTCATTTTTCGACATCAAGACTTGCACTAATTTCGTCAAGTAAAATTATTGGAGCATTCTTTAAAAATGCACGTGCAATCGAAATTCTCTGTCTTTCTCCTCCTGATAACTTACTTTCCATTTTCTCCGATTATGTATTATTTTTCAGGTAATTTTTTCAATAAATTCTTCACATTAGCAAGTCTTGCAGCTTCTTTTAACTTGTTCATCAGTTGCATTTTTATTTCCAAATCTGATATTTTCTAAAAATTGAAGTATTAAACAATGTAACTTCTTGAAAAACTATTGAAATATTTTCAAAAAGACTCTCTGTTTCAATACCCTTTTATATCATTTCCATCTATAATTATCTTTCCGCTATCATAGTCATACAATCTTGACATCAATCTCAGAAACTGTTGTTTTTCCACAACCTGAATATCAACTAATGCGGTAACTTCACCTTGTTTTGCAACAAATGAAATATCATTAATTACTTTGTTTTCCATATCCGAACTCAACATTTTTTGAATTCTATATCAAAAATTATGAAGTTCCTTAGCTTTCTCCAGTTTGGATTTTGGTGCTTTTTAATTTCTAATTCTTTTGTAAATTTCATCCAAATACATAAGTTCCGCAAAATTTGAAAGCATTCCATTTACAGCATCAATAATCTTTGAAGCACACATTATATAACCTATTAGATAAAGAATAGACGCCTCACCCTTTAAATATAAAGCTGTTCCAAATAAAATCGTAGCTCCTAAAGTTAAATTTTGTATATTTGTTGAAATACTCAATGGAAGCACCATTTTTCCCTTCAGCCTTTATATGAATTTTTTCTGAATAGTCAATATCATCATATATATAGTAATTTTATCTACTTGTCCATAACTTTTTATCTCTTGTTGTAATTCAATAGATTCTTGGAAAATCTTCTGAAATACCTCTCATAACATTATAATATTTTTATTTCCGTTAACTTTGTATTTTTGTAATTAATATGAACCCAGTTGCCAAAATAATAGAATTAAAATACAAAGAGCAAGTTTGAAAATTATAAATTAATAACATTATTACTATTAATATTAAATAAAATATAAGTCCTATAGCCTTTGGAATAGCATGACTTATTGCATGTTCAATAACTGAAACATCTTTCATAATTGTTTGAGACAAATCTGAAAACATCATGCTTTGATGAAAGCGGTAATTTTTCTTTAAAATCTCTGCTATTTCTATTCTAATATTTGCACTTTCTTTATATGTTTCGTTATATAAACAGTCATATTCTATTGACATAAGAATATACATCACAACTAGCATAATCAATATTCCTATTACAAAGAAGGTAATACTATTTTCCTTTCCTTCGATAACATTTTTGAACAAAAACATAAGTAAAATCATAGGAATCATTAAACTACAATATGAAAAGAATGATGCTATTGATGCCTTTTACGATTCCGGCAGTTCCTTGTCAGTTAGTTGAAACATTCTTTTAAGCATTTTTCATAATTACATCCTCCATTCATTAGCTTGAGAGAATAAATCTTGTAAAAATTTATATCTTCCACCAATTTTCCATAAGCTCTTTATCTGTTCCTCTTTCAATAATTTTCCCATTATCAACAACCAATATTTCATCAACATTTTCTAATTGAACTCAATCTATGCGCAATCATAATTACAGTTTTTATTATTCATTAAATTTGAAAATGCTAATTGTATCTCATGTTCATTTTCCGGATCAGATGCGCTGAAGCCTCATCTAAAAATTATAATCTTAGCATCTTTTAAAATTGCTCTGGCTATTGCAATTCTCTGAATTTCTCCACCTGAAAGATGAACTCCTTTGATCCTATTACAGTATTTTCTCGAGTTTTCAAATTTATCTAAAATATCTCCACATCTTGCTAATTTTTAAAGCATTCATAACTTCTTCATAACTAGCATTTTCATTTCCAATCTTTACATTTTCAAAAATTGTCGTCTTAAAAAGTTTTTGAATTTTGAAAAACAAACGAGATATTATTCATAAGAGCTTCCTTGAATAAGTAGAGATATTTTTCCTCCAATTAAAATTTCTCCTTCATTAATATTATAAAACCGGAAATTAATTTTGCGATTGTTGACTTACCACCACCTGATGAACCAACCAAAGCATAAGTTTTGTTTTTTCTTCAAGTCTAAAACTTAAATTTTCCAAAATATTAGCAGTATCATATTTAAAACTAACATTTCTAAATTCTATATCATAACCAGAAAAACTCTTTATTATTTCCAAACTTAATATCATTTTGCTTCCATTTCCGTAAAAAGATTTTCTAATTTTTTTCTACTTGCGTTGCCATATATTGATGCATTCCAACATACATAATTCTCATAAAGGCAACTCAAACAAAGTTCCAATAAAACATATGATTAATTTAATCATTATTACTACATTATTTTTTCTGTACCTTTGAAAACATGATTGCAAATGGAATTACAAAGCAGCTGCTCCAAGTAAAACAATTTGAAATATAACATAAGGGCTGTTTACAGCTTTTACTATACTCATAAGCAGTTTTGGAGTAGTCAACGATAGAATCATAAAATGATTTAAAAAGAAAATATTGAAGCTTTTAAATATCTTTTAAAACTTGCATACCCTAACATATTCAACTGCCTCACTATTAACTCTTTCAAGCGCTTTATTATATTGTTCCATAAACTTAATATCACCATACATAAGTTTAGTAAAAATAGCAGATAAAATAGTTAAAATAACGGTAGCAATTCCCCAAATAGACATCTACAGAAAACATTATTACAAATAAAAGTATAGGCGTTACTATAGCAACAGTAATATCAGGAATTAAATGTGCAACTATCATATGAGTATCACTGGCGTTATCATCGATTATTTTTCTGATTCTCCCTGATTCATTGACATCAAAAAGAAAATGAAGCTTTCATTAAATGACTTATTCCTGCTTTTTCTAAGATTTTGTTTCCAATCTAAAAGCAAATAAATGAGTAAATCCTACTGAAATAAAATAAATCAAAGACTGTAAAAAGCATTATTACAAAAAATTGTAATTGCATAATTTTTAGCTTTGAGTAAAAATCTTTTTCAATAAAAATTCATTCAAAAATTTATACAAATACCAATATGGTAAAATTGAAAGTGCTGATGAAATAACACTCATAAAAATTGCAATATAAACTAGATGCTTTTTTATCAGGCACATATTTAAATAATTTTTTTATAGATATTCATTAAATCCTCCTATTTTTATTTAATATTTAAAATATCAATTTGATTAAAAATATTTTTCAAACGACGTTCTCGTCGTTTTAAAAATATTATAACACTTTTTAATATTGCTTTTTCAATATCTTTAATACTACTTTTTATTTTAATTTATAAATTAAAATAAAAATAATATCATCAATGTAATATTCATAATTTTTTAATAAATAAAAATATATATAGACACCTCTACGGTGTCTAAAAATTTGTTAATTATTCTCCCAATTTAGTAGAAGCCAACTTAATCCCATATCCCATTGTAGTAGCAATAGAAACTGATTTTAAATATTTCCCTTTGGCTGCTGATGGTTTAGCTTTTATAATAGCAGAAATTATAGTTCTTAAAGTTTTCTTCTATTTTTTTCAGCTCCAAAAGAAACTTTTCCTACTGGACAGTGAACGATGTTAGCTTTATCAACTCTGTATTCAACCTTACCAGCTTTTAATTTCTTTAACGGCATTAGCTATATCAAATGTAACTGTTCCTGATTTAGGATTTGGCATTAAACCTTTAGGTCCCAAAATTTTACCAATTCTACCAACAACACCCATCATATCGGAGTTGCAACTATTACATCAAAATCAAAACCAGTTTTTCATTTTGGATTTTTGAATATAATCATCTGCTCCAACATAATCTGCTCCGGCATCTTTTGCTTCTTGAACTTTGTTTTCTTTACATAAAACTAAAACTCTTAAAGTTTTACCAGTTCCATGAGGTAATACTACTGTACCTCTAACTTGTTGATCAGCATGTCTTGAGTCAACCCCTAATTTAACATGTAATTCTACTGTTTCATCAAATTTTGCAGTTGAAGTTTTTACGGCTAACTCACATGCTTCTTTTTAAATCATATAAGTTTGTTTTATCTATTAATTTTAAACTTTTCTAAATATTTTTACCTTTTTCATTTATATCCTCCTTGTGGTGTTCGCAATTTTTGCTCCCACTTAATATTACTCTTCTACAGTTATCCCCATACTCTGGCAGTACCTTTAACCATACTTACTAGCTGCTCAATAGTAGAGACTTAAGTCAGGCATTTTTAACTCCTGCACCCTCTAACTTGTTCTTTAGTTAAATTACCAACTTTAGTCTTTATTTGGTACTTTTTGATCCTGATTCGATACCCTAATTTTTCTAATTAATACTGGTACCGGTGGAGTCTTGTAATGAATGTAAATGATCTATCTTGGCAAACAGTCAATCACAACTGAATAATTAATCCAGCTTGATCAGCTGTCTTTGCGTTAAATTCTTTTTTGTAAATTGTCATTATATTTACACCATGATGATCCCAAGTGCAGTACCTACTGGTGGAGCAGGAGTCGCCTTTCCTGCTGGAATTTGTAATTTTTACTAATGCTTGTACTTTTTAGCCATTTTATAGTTCCTCCTTAAAAACTAATGTGGTTTTTCGGTCTAAACCCTCCCACTCTCGTATATCTCTGTTTTGAATATTTTTCAAATTATTTTCAAATTTAATTTTTATTACGTCACTAAAATCTAATTCAGCAAGCGTATCTCTTCCAAATAAAGAAACGAAAGCTTTTAATTTACCATTTTCTTGAGATACTCTCTATTACTTTAGCAGTCAAATCTTTAAATGCTCCATCTATAATTGTAATAGAATCTCCTTCGTATATCCACATTATCATATGGTTTTGCTGAAACACCTAATGCTTCAACTTCTTTTTCTGATAGAGGTACAGGTTTATTACCTGAGCCTACAAATCCAGTTACTCCTCTAGTATTTCTAACTAAATACCATAGAAATATCTGTAATTATCATTTTAACTCAAAAACATATCCGGAAATAATTGTCTTTCTTTAATTTTTCCGTTTCTGTTTCTTCTTTAACCGTTGGAACAACAACCCTCAAAATATATCAATGTCATTTCCACGATTAACAACTAACTTTTCAATATTAGCCTTAACTTTGTTTTCGTGCCCTGAATATGTATGTACTACATACCATTTGGCTCTTCTTTAATATCCTTTAATTCTTCTGTTGTCATACAAACGGACTAAAGTCCTTCCCTCCTTAATAATTAGTGGATAATTAAACCTAACAATCTTTTTAAAAATATTATCCAATCCCCAAATCATAGTTGAACTAATTATAGAAATTGTAACTACTGCAAGACTGTAATAAAAACACTTTTTTAGAAGGCCATACTATCTTTTTGAATTCATGACGTACTCCGCATAAAGCTAGTTTTCTTTTTGTTTTTGATCAGTAGTTTTTGTTGCCATACTACTCTCCTCCAATCTCTAACTATTTTGTTTCTCTGTGAAGAGTGTGTGTTTTACAAAAACTTACAATACTTATTCAATCTCAATTTTGCTAGTTGTAACTTTTGTTCTTTTTTAGTATTGTAATTTCTATTCTTACATTCTGTACATGCCAACACAACTTTATCCCTCATAGAAACACCTCCTTGAAAGCTAAATTTGAACATAACTATACATTATATTACTCATAAGATGATAACATAAAGCAAATCAATTGTCAAGCAATTTAAGTCATTTATTATAAACTTTTATTTTTACAATCCCATTTTTTAAAAATTAATAAATTTATCTGTTTTCCCTATCTTTTTATTAAATTTCTAAGGGCGTATATTGCTGTTTTTATAGCTCTATCCGTATCCTCTATTACATTATTTGAAAGATTTTGTTTAACTCTTTCTTGATTGTTTACAACTAAAAATATTGAACCAGCTCTTGTATTTAAATAACTTGATACTACAAAAAGTGCTGCTGATTCCATTTCACTTTGCCTTTGTATGAAGTCTTTTCCACGCCTCCCATTTGTTTAATAATTCATAACTTACAGGTTTATTTTCAGGTTGATGTTGTCCATAGAACGCATCTTTACATTGCACCACTCCAACATGATATTTTTGATTTGTTTCAATACAAGCATTTGAAAGTTCATTTACGATATTAAAATCAGCAACTGCAGGAAATTCTATTGGTGCATATTCTTTTGAAGTTCCTTCCATTCTTATTGCTCCAGTTGCTACTACCAAATCTCCAGCTTCAACATCTAATTCAATTCCACCACAAGTACCAACTCTTATAAATGTATCTGCACCGATTTTATGCAATTCTTCAACAGCTATTGATGTACTTGCTCCACCAATTCCTGTACTTGTTACAGAAACTTTTTCTCCTTCTAAAAATCCTGCATATGTTACATATTCTATTATCTGCAACTAAAAACCGCATCATCAAAATATTTTTGCGATTAATTTACATCTTTTTGGATCTCCTGGTAAAATTACATATCTTCCAATATCTCCCTGCTTTCATATCAATATGATATTGTTTTTCTTTTAATAATTGTTGTGACATTTATTTTCCCTCCTCATTTTCTAAAATTCAATACTAATTCATATGCTTCATTTTTGAAATATTAAAATTATTTTTTAAGATTTTTACAATGTCCTTATTGCTATATCCATCGTCTTTTTAAATTTTAATATCTCTTTTTTATATCAATATCCTCTTTCTCATCAGATATTTTTCTATTATAAGGACTATCTCTCCTTTACCCCTTTTTTCAGAATAATATGAAATAATTTCTTCTAAACATCCTCTTTTTATACTCTTCAAATAGTTTTTGTTAATTCTCTACATACACAGACATTTATATTTCCAAATAAGGAATATAAAAATTTTAATGTTTTTAAAAGTCTATGGACTTTCATAGAATATTCCTGTAACTTTCATATTTTTTAAAACTTTGAAAATATTTTTACGTTCCGAATCCGTTTTTAGAACAAATCCCATATATACAAAACTTGTCGCATCAAATCCACTACCGCAAATTCCATTTATCTAATGCACATGCTCGGGTAAAATTTCATAAGATATATCTCTTTTATAACTTCCTGTAAAATCACAAAACCGGGATCATTTATTATAGGCATTCCTGCATCTGAAATTACAGAAACAATTTTTCCATCTTCATATATTATATTATTTCTTCAACTCTCTCGCTCTCATTAAATTTATGATATGAAACTAATTTAGTATTTATATTATGAAATTTTAATAAGTTTTAGGCTGTTTCTAGTATCTTCACAGTAAATTATATCACTTTTCGCTAAAACTTCCAATGCTCTAAGTGTAATATCTTTCATATTACCAATAGGTGTTGGAACAAAATAAATATTAGAAATTCTGTCCATAATATATCTCCTTAATCTTATCAGTATATTCTCCATTTTTATTATAAATATAAAATATTATCTTCAACCAAATAAATTACTATTTCCTTTTTTAACTAATTCAGCTATAAACAGATGTGGCTTTTTATCTATATTTGTAGAAATAAATTGTATTCTTTTAGGCTCTAATCTAAATTTTCTAGATTCACTTTAAAACATCAACCAAACGTTCCATACTGTAAATCAAAAACTTTTTCCTGAAGATTTTTAGTTTTTATATGAAAAATCTAAAATATCTTCAAGTTTAAATGCATATTCATATCTTGAAATCAAAAATTCTCATCTTCATTTAATATTCCAGTATTCATTTTTATATGGAGGATTTGAGACAATATAATCAACTGATGAATTTTCAAAATCGTTATAACATTCTTTTAAATCTTTATTTAAAAGAATAACATTGATTCAGTTTATTTTCAATAATACTATGCTCAATAAGCTTTTTTGCATTTTCATTTTGTATTTCTATAAGATATACAGTTTTTAAATTATTTAGAAAATTAATTCTAAAAACCTATTATTCCAGTTCCTGCTCTGATATCAATTAATATCTTATCTTTTTAACTTTTGAAAAATAGGATAGCAAAATTGAATCGATGCTAAAAGAAAAATTTATTCTTATTTGCAAATATAACACCTTGGTGTTAGGAATATAATGTTTTGTCCATGTAATAACCTCCGACCTATATTTTTACCATAAATACGCTTTTAAAAAGGAATTATTTTTATGATAGAATATACTAAGGTGATTATATGAAATTTATAAGTCAACAAGTTGATGCTATTAAACATTTTGAAGGTCCCTGCTTTTAATTTTTAGCAGTTCCGGGTTCAGGCAAGACAACTGTATTATTAAATAGAATTTTAAATTTAATTAAAAATCATAATATAGATCCAAGTGAAATAATTTCGATAACTTTCAGTAAATCTCAAGGAATTGATATGGAAAAAGAGATTTTTAGCTCAAAAATCTTGAATTTAGAGGAAAAATTACTTTTAAAACTATTCACGCTTTTTGCTATGAGATAGTTAGAAATTATATGAAATTAAAAACATCAAAAACTTTAATTGAAGGTAAATAACGAATTCAATAGAATTTTTAATTTTAAAAAGAGTGTATTATCAAAAATTATAAAAACTATCTGATGAAGAAATTAATGACTTCTTTTTCAATTTATGACTATACAAAAATAAGATGTATGATTTTGAAGGATATTTAAGAAAAATCATTTTATTTCAAATCGTTCTTTAATGTTAAAATTGTATAATTTGTATGATGAAATAAAAATTCAAAATAATTTTTATGGATTTTAATGATTTGCTCATTTTTGGCTAATGAATATATTTCAACAGATAAAAACTTTTTAAAAGCTTTTAAAAATAGATATAAATTTTTTTCAAATTGATGAAGGTCAAGATACCTCAACATTTACAATTTGAAATAATCAGAAAAGATTGTATTTCCAGAAAACAATGTATTTATAGTAGCAGATGATGATCAATCAATTTATAGTTTTAGAGGTGCAAGTCCAGAGAAACTTATTAAATTTTAAAAATATTTATCCGAATTCAAAAATATTTTTTTATGGATAAAAATTTTCGGTCTCACAAAAATATAATAAAAATAAGCAATAAAATAATTCAAGGAAATAAAATTAGATATGAAAAATCTTCAAAACATACAACTGAAGAAAAGTTCACAAATAATGTTATTTAAAGTCAAAAATTCGATTATTCAAGCCAGAGAATTAGCTAAAAAAATTTCTGAAATAAATCCTAATGAAACAATCGGAGTTTTTATATCGTAATAATATATCTTCTATATGTAGCGGACATATTAAAAAATAATGATATTGATTTTTGTAAAAAGAAAATAAATTCGACTTTTTATTCGAACCGAATATTAAATGATGTAAAAATATCCTTTTATTTTCTGAAGATACAACAGATCTAGAAGTGTTTAAAAGAATTTATTTTAAACTTAATGCTTATATAAAAAGGACTTCATAACTAAATTGGAATTTAAACCCTATAATCAATGCGTATTGGAGAGTTTACTAGATTTGGATGAATTAAATGATTTTTATCTAAAACAAAATTTACATCTTTAAGAAATGATTTTTAAAAGATTAAAAAGAATGAAAATGGAAGATAAAATTGATTGTATTCTCTATGAGCTAGGATATGGAGATTATTTGGATAATTTTTAATGAATTTTTCCAATCTAAATTATAATCTAATCTTTGACTTAATAAAAATATTTATCCAAAGATTTAAAAACTTTTCGATGAATTTATTGAAAAATTGGACAATTTAAAAGAATTACTTAAAAAAATGCTTCAAGTTCAAAATCTAATATTTCAATTTCAACAATACATTCTGCAAAAGGTTTAGAATATGATAATGTATTTATTATTGATTTAATTGATGGAGAATTTCCACAAAAGATGTATGCTAAACTCTTTTGACGAAAAATTATTAGAAGAGAGAAGATTATTCTATGTTGCAATGACAAGAGCGAGAAAAAAGACTATTTTCTGTATACTATAAAAGAAAGAAACAACTTACCTGTTGAATCTTCAATTTTCTACAATGAATTAAAGAACAAGACATCCATCCCTTCCATGATGCTTTCGCATCAGGTGGGTGCCCAGTAACCTTTGTTGTTTCATAATAAAAATTAAAAAGGAGCCATGCTCCTTTTTGTATAAATATTTGTTTTTGCTGCATTAGTTCCTGCTATAATTCCAAAAACCGTAATATCTGCAATTGAAACAGAGCCTAGTCTGTTATTACCATGAATTCCACCCGGTTGTCTCTCCTGCGCTGTATAATCCCTTTTATTATATTTCCATTTTTATCCAATACATTTGCATCTTTATTTATCTTAAGACCACCCATTGTGTGATGAACTGCAGGAACGGCTTTTTAAACAGTAAAAAGGTGCTTTATCTATTTTAAAACCTAATCTTCTAAGATTAAATAATGTATCTTTTCCATTTTTTTGAATCTTCATTAAATTTATTTATTGTTGCTTTTAAATTTTTCCTTATCTATTCCAAAAAGTCTGCCATTTCATCAATTGAATTCACCTTTACAAAGTTTTTTACCCTCTATCAAATTATTATATTCAACTTCATGAGTAGGCAAAATATTTGATTTTTCATTGATTCTTCGTCCCAAATTTGATATGCAACACTATCTGTTTGAGCCTTAATTCCCATTGAAATTTCTCTTCTGGTACCCAACTCTTCAACAAATCTTTTTCCTTCTTTTGTTTACAAGTATTGCTCCACCAACAAGTCTTGTATCTCCAGTATATAAAAGTTTACCCGTCTCAACATCACAAACAGGATATAACTGAATTTTATCTAAATCTACAACATCAGCTCCAATAGCTTGTGCCATTTTTTTATCCCATCGCCTGTTGATCCTGGAGAATTTGTTGAAAGAATTTTATCATCAATTTTCTTTATCATTATCATGAAGCATTTTTTGTTTGCTCCAAAACCTCCTGTTGTCAAAACAACAGATTTTGCATTAACAATCAATTCACCAGTCTTTTATTTTTAGCTTTTAACTCCAGTAACTACATTATCTTTTCGTGATAAGTTCATAGGCGTTAGTCTCAGTTAAAATTTCTATTCCCAATTCCTCGGCTTTTAGCATGTAATTTGTTTATCAATTCTTTTCCGACTGCTCCTTTTAGGAATTAAAGATCTCTTTAACTGAATGACCTCCAAAAACATAAGTTCGTCAGTCCATTCAACATTAACATCATCTCTTAACCATTTTTGCACCGTCAAGTGCATTATTAGCTAACACATCTATAAAGTTCTTTATCTCCTCCTGCTTTTTTTCAACATCTTTTTTTAAATAAGTCAATACTGTCCTTTTATATTTTTCCTTTTTCTTGTAACCAATTCATCGGAGCAGCATATTCAGCACCTGAAATTAAAAGTATTTCCTCCTATTATTGGTAACTTTTTCTAAAATTACAACATTAGCTCCTGCTTTTTTAGCTTTTATTGCAGCAATTAATCCTGCGCCACCTGAACCGACAACAACTACATCAACATTCATTTCTTTAGTTTCAAATTTTTTCATTCATTGTAGGATTGTTTTTAAGAATTTTTATAGTCAAGTCCCAGATTTTTATAGCATCTGCAAGAGCATTTATAAAAAGCTTTTGAAGAATAGGTTGCACCTGTTACCTCATCTAAATTGAAAATCTCCTGAATTCACTTTTTCAATCAATTTTTCAATAGCAAGTTTTTCCTACATCTTCAGTTTCAACACTTTCCTTTTAATGATACTTTTTATTTTATTATTTTCAAAACTTACATCAATAACAACATCTCCATTATGACCTCTAGCTTTCCCTTCATAAGTTCCATTCACTGTTGATTTACAAGAAGTTAAAAATAATACAAAAACAAGTAAAAACGATAAAGACTTTAAATAATTTTTTTCATAATATCCTCCAAAATCTTATAAAAATAATTATAGTGAGATATAAATTTTTCTTTATGTATATTCTAATTATTTGGTTAAAAATTGTTCTTATATTCATTTAATACATCAAAAATTTCGTCAATATCAGTTAAAGTATTTATAGTATTTTTCACCTTGTTTGAATCTTTTAAAAGCCTTTTCAAATACCATAAAATATTTTCTCATTTCTCTTATTGCTATTCTTTCCGATTTAAATTCCAGCTCCAGTTTATAATGCCTTTTTATAGTATCAATAACCTCTTCTAAAGATGGAGAAGAATATGTTAAATTATAATCCTTAATTTGTTTAAAAATAAATGGATTTCCAAGAGCATAACGTCCTATCGCAACTGCATCACTCCTGGTTTCTTCTTTCATCCTTACATAATCTTCAACACTACAAACATCTCCATTTCCAACAACTTTTATAGGAACATGATTTTTCAAAATTTTTATAGCATTCCAATCAGCCTTTCCTGAATAAAACATTTCTCTGTTCTGCATGTAATGTAATCATATAGCTCCCAGCTTCAACAATTGAATCTGCAACTTCTAAAAAGTTTTTATTATTTTTCATCAAACCCAATCTAATTTTAACACTCACGGGAACTTTAGAATTTTTACCATAGCTGAAACAATACTCTTGACTTTTTAGGATCCTTCATTAAGTAGCTACCTTCATGATTTTTACAATTTTAGGAGCAGGACAACCTAAATTCAAATCAAGTTGATAAATATCATCTCTTTTATTGAAATCTATTTTGGATTATTTCTGCCATAATATTTTCATCACTCCAAAAACTGTAATCCAATCGGACCTTCTCTTATCAATATAAGTTATAATTGAAGTTTTGTCGTTATCATAATATAATCCCTTTTATAGAAAACCATCTCTGTAAAAGTTAAACTTGCTACCCATTTCACTTGCTAAAATTCTAAAAGCAACATCGCTAACTCCGGCAAGTGGAGCTAAAAATATCTCCATTAAGCATATTATAACCCCTTTTTCATCTTATAGATTTCCAACATTCCATCAAGAGTAAGTTTCTTTATCTATAATATTAATCTTATCTATATCTTTAGTAATTAAGCTGGAATATCCACCTGTTGCAACAACTTTTAACTTAGAAACATCAAAATTCATCTCTTTTTACAACTTCATCAATCAACTTTTCAATAAGTCCTATATATCCACTAACCATACCAACTCTAATATTATCCATTGTATTTTTTTAGCTACAATTCTTTTCAGGCTTTATAAAGTTCTACTCTTGGAAGTTTTGCAGTTTTTAAAAATAATGCTTCTGATGAAATTCAATACCTGAATGATAGCTCCACCTTGATAAATTGAATTTTCATCAACTACATCAAAAGTAATAGCTGTCCCAATATCTATAATTATCAAAGGAACCCCCTATATTTTTAATTCCTGCAACTGAATTTACTATTCTATCTGCTCCAATTGTTTTTAGGATTATCGTGATTTATTTTTATTCCCCAAATCACAATTATCATCAATAATCATTGGTTTTAAATTAAAAATATTTTTATAGCATTTTCAATTGAATGCATAACATCAGGGACAACTGACGCTACAACAACATCGTCAATTTCAGATTTTTTTAATATCGTTAGCATGTAATATCTCTGTAATGGACATAGCATACTCATCACTTGTTTTATTTTTTTATCGTGTTGAGCCTAAAATCACAAATTAATGAATATCCTTGATAAACTCCCAAAACAATATTTGTATTTCCAACATCTATAACTAATAACATATACTTTCTCCAAATCACTAATAAATTTTTCAATTACTCACTTTCAATCTAATTTTAACATTTTTTTATATTTTTATTACAATTATTTTACATATCAATTTTCAATTCTCAGTCCATTTCAATCAAAAAAACGATTAAGAAGAAATCTTAATCGTCAAAGTATCTTATAAAAATACAATATTACATTACAATCCACGTTTGAAGAATTTACGAAATTCTGAAACTTCAGCAACACTTTTGTGTAAATTGATACTTTATATTTTGCACCGTTTACAAACTCCTGGCTCAAATGTTATAGGTTCAAATTGATAATGTACATTTTCTTTATCAGCAACACAATAACCTACAAATGTTTTTTATTGTTGCTCCATTTTCTTTTATTAAAGAATTCTGGTTCTCCATATTCTGATAATGTAGCATTTACATCAATTATAACAACTTCTCCTCTTTATATCCTACAATAAAATTACTATGTTTTTGTAACTTTTACAACAACAGCATTAGTCTCATTTTTGCATATGACAGTAAATTAACTTATATTCATCGCCATTTTCTACACAAGAATTGAAAAATTTCACGCATCCTTGCCTTGTCTGTTATCCTCATCACTTTGCTCCTGTTATAGCTTTTTTTAACAATATCAAATAATCCCACTATTATTTCCTCCTATATTAATATCATTATTAAAAATTTTTCACTAAAAATTATATCATTTTACAAAACACATGTCTATATCAGCATATAAATAAGAACCCTCACTCTTCCACGATGCTTTTGCATCGGGTGGGTTCCTGGAACCTTGTTATTTCATTAATAAAGTAAGAAACAAATAGTATGTTTCTACCATTGATTCTATTCATTTTTATTTTTTATAGATGCCTTTATAAAACCATCAAATAGTGGATGGACTTTATTTGGTCTTGATTTGAATTCAGGATGGAATTGACAAGCAACAAAATAATCACTGCCAGTATATTCTATAATTTCTACTAAATCAAGTTCAGATTTATCCCAGAGAAAATAACTCCCAGCCTTTTCTAGTTCTTCTCTGTATTTATTATTAAATTCATATCTATGTCTATGTCTTTCTTGAATAATTTCAGAATTATAAAGTTCTCTAGCTTTAGTATTTTTTAAAAGTTTACAATCATAATTCCCAAGTCTTAAAGTTCCACTCAATATTTTTCAACATCAAATTGATTTTTCCATCAAATCTATAACAGGATATTTTTGTAGTATCATCTTTTTCAGTTGAATCTGTCCTTCAAGATTTGCAACATTTCTAGCTATATCTATAATAGCGATTTGCATTCCAAGACAAATACCAAAATAAGGAATATTATTTTTCTCTTGCATATTTACTTGTTGCAATCATTCCTTCAATACCTCTTCCTCCAAATCCACCTGGAACAATAATTCCATCAAGCCCTTTAAATACTTTCTTTTGGCATTTTCTTCAGTAACTTCTTCAGAATTTATCCAATGAATATTAATCTTATGAGCATTTTTATATCCTGCATCTATTAACGCTTGAGAGACTGAAAGATAAGCATCATGAAGTTGAACATATTTGCCAACAAGTCCAATTTCTAATTCAGTTTTTACATTTTTATAAGAATCAATCATTTCTTTCCAATTATTCTTTATTATTGGATTTCCTTCAAGACAAAGTTTATGCAAAACATAATCATCTAAACCTTGTTCATGTAATCTAACAGGAACTTCATAAATAAAATCAACATTTTCAGATTGAACAATTGCACTCTTTGGAACATCACAAAAAGACTGATTTTATTTTTATTTCATCAGAAATTTTTTTCAGGACTTCTAACAACTATTATATTTGTCTTAATTCCTTGACTCATAAGCTCCTTTAAAAAGAATGTTGAGTTGGCTTAGTTTTTAATTCATCTGATCCCTGGTATAGTAGGTACCAAAGTAGTATGAATAAATAAAACATCTTCTTTTTATTTTCCGCATGAATTTGTCTAATTGCTTCAATGAAAGGTAATGATTCAATATCTCCGACTGTACCACCAATTTCAGTTATTATTATATCAGCTTTACTTTCCTCAGCAGCCTTTATAAACATATCCCTTTATTCTATCAGTAATATGTGGAATAACTTGAACAGTTGCCCCGTTATAATCTCCTCTACGTTCCTTTTTGAATTACTTCACTATAAATTCTTCCAGTAGTAACATTACTTCTTTGAGTAAGCTCTTCATCAATAAATCTTTCATAATGTCCTAAATCCAAATCTGTTTCAGCTCCATCTTTTGTTACAAAAACCTCTCCATGTTGATAAGGACTCATAGTACCCGGGTCAACATTAATATAAGGATCAAATTTTTGCATAAAAACACTAAAAACCTCTGTCCTTTAAAAAGTCTTCCCAAACTGTCTCCCACAGATTCCTTTACCAATCCCTGAAACTACTCCTCCGGTAATAAAAATAAATTTACTCATTACATCCTCCTAATTTAATACTCTAAACATTTCTTCATAAGTTGGTATATTCCAATTTTTCTCTTGAAACATTTGATTCAATTTCATCACTTATTTTTCCTAATTTCTTCTATTTTTCTAGGAACGAATTTATGTAAACTAATTACTTCTTCAATTCCTTTTTACTTCTAATTGTTTTTCAAACTCTTTAAATTCTTCAAGTTTTACAAATAATCCTTCAAGTAAATTATTGAGTTTATTTACTCTTTTCATTAAGCTTTGCATTTTTTTATTTTTATCATTTAAAATCATTTCAAAATTAAGTTCTTTTATACAAGATGGGATAACATCTTTATTAATCATATTAACCAATGTTTTCATCTCTAACATATAGGTATTTTTGATGTCTTCAATACAAACATCATAAACGGCACTCAATTCTAAATCGTTTAAAATATCATTTTTCAAAAGAACTTCATATTCTTACTTTCTTTTAGCTACATAACAAAGCTTCTAAATATGTTCTATTATTTTTAAGTCCTCTTCTTTCTGCCTCTTTCAATCCCATTCTTTTGAGTAATTATCGCCAGAAAATAAAAATTCTTTCACTTTCAATAAAGATTTCTTTTAGAATATTTTTTGCAAGCCACAATTCTTTTCAGACTTATCATTAATATTTTCAACTCTTTGTAAAATATTTTTAAGCTCTGAGGCAACTATTGTATTTTAAAATTATGTTACAATCTGCTGCACTTTGCATTGAACCCTAACATTCTAAACTCAAATTTTTCCATCAGTATAAGCAAAAGGTGATGTTCTATTTCTATCATCAGTATCTCTTGGTGCAAATTCCAAATTACTAATATTAAAATCATTTAATTTAATAGAATTTTTAACTTCCAAGTCTAAAATATCATCTAAAAATATTTTCTATCTCATTTCCTAAATATACAGATACTATTGAAGGTGGAGCTTCATCTCCACCAAGCCTTAAGTCATTTCTAACACTGGAAGATGAAACTCTAAGCAGTGAAGAATATTTATTTACAGCAGAAACGGTAGAAACCATAAAAATCGCAAAAATTAACCTATCGATTTTCATTATCCTTTTTGGTAATTTTAACAAATTTTTTCCCATAATTCGTAAACCAAAGACCAATTATTGTGTTTTCCCACTTCCCATTTACATTTTTAAAATGGCTTTTCATGTAATAAACATACAAGATCATGCTCATAAGCTGTATTTTCTTAAAACTTCCATAACAATTTGATTATTATCAACAGAAACATTTACTGTATCATATAAAATTGCAACTTCAAACTGTCCGGGAGCTACTTCATTATGTTCGGTTTTTAGAATTAATACCTAAATCCTCTAATTTTTTTATTTATACTATTATAGTAATTCATAACTCTTTTTAGGAATTGAACCAAAATAATGCTGTAATAACTCTTGATCTTTTGAGGCATTTCACCAATTAATGTTCTTCCCGTATTTATAAGATCAACTCTCTGTTCATAAAATTTTTCTATCAATTAAGAAAAAAATTCCTGTTCTAAACCAACCTTAATTCTAACTCTAAAAATCTTTTCATCTGAAAAATAAATTATATAAAGCTGTAGCTTGTTTTGATAAAAAGTCCATACTTTTTAAAAGCGGGGCTTTTTATCCAAACTTATTCCATCAAAAAGAAACAAAAATCGAAGGAATATATAAAATATTATCCATTATAAAAGCATTTGCGGTACAATCCCAATATGTATAACCTCTCGCCTCAAATGTTGATCTCATTCCTCCATTTGGAAAAAGATGAAGCATCAGGTTCACTCTTTAAAAGTTCTTCTCCAGAAAATCTAACTATAGGTAAATTTTTCATTTGATTTACTTATAAAACTCTCATGTTTTTTTGCGGTATTACCATTCAAAGGTTGAAACCAATGACAATAATGCGTCGCACCCTTTTCAATTGCCCACTCCTTCATTGCATGTGCAATTATATCAGCACTGTCTTTATCCAACAATTCTTCTTTTTCTAATTGCATTTTTTCCACTTTTAGATATATCGGATACGGCAGTTTTCTTTTCATTGCACTTTTGTCAAAAGTAAATTTTCCAAAGTCTTCAATTCTGCTCATAATTTCCTCCTATAAAAATTGGTTTTCTTTTTACCTCTAAATAGAGAAAAACCAATTTACTAAATTTTTATTTATTCACTTATATTTTTGTTCGACCCTACATTAATATAATAGAATATTTTTTTCAATTATGTCAAGACTTAGAAATAAAAATATTTTTTAAAACTAAATTCTTGATCTTAGTTTTAATATTTTATAAAGTCTTAATACTGAATAGATATAAGATGCAATTCTCATAGTTACATCGTATTTATTTTTGTATTTTCATTATTTCGTTATAAGCAAGTAACATTTTATATTCTACTTTATTCAAAACATCATCTTCAGTCATATCAATACCTGAAATATTTTGCACCCATTCAAAATATGAAGCTATAACTCCTCCAGAATTTTGCCAATATATCCGGAATGACTACAACATTTTTGTCTTAAAAATTCTATCAGCAAGATAATCAACAGGGCCGTTAGCTCCTTCAACGATTAATTTTTGCCCTAATCTTTTGGGCTTCATCTTCAGTAATAGAATTTTCCAAAGCGCATGGAATGATTACATCTACGTCTAAAGAGTAGAATTGATCAATTGAAATATGTTTTGCATTTTTATAATTATATAATGTATTATATTTTTTTCAAAATGAGAAATTAGTTCTGAAATATTAAACCCTGTTTTTCATTGTAGATTGTATAAACGCCTTTTTCCTTATCATATTCTGAGATTGATAAAATATTTCCACTCATTCTCTCTAAATGTTTTGCAGTGTTAGAGCCGACATTTCCAAAACCTTGAATAGCAATTCATGAATTTCTTATATCTATTCCTAACTTATTTAGAGCTCTCTTGTCATAACTGCAACTCCAACTCCTGTTGCCTCTTTTCTTCCATAAGAACCACCAAAAACCTAATGCTTTTCCGGTAAAAGTTGCAAGAGTATTGTTTCCTGTCAATTTTATATATTCATCCAACATCCAAGCCATAACTTTTCATTTGTATTTACATCCGAGCCGGAATATCAAATCTATCTCCAATATATTTATACAATTCTTTTTACATATCCTCTTGAAAAGTCTTTCAAGTTCATTTTCGGATAATTCATTTACATCATAATTATTCCTCCTTTTCCTCCACCAAAAAGGAAGATGAGTCGCAGAACATTTTAAACTCATCCAAATGGATAGAGCCTTAACTTCATCAATATTTACACTTGATGAAATCTTATTCCACCTTTATAAGGTCCCCATAACGTCGCAATGTTGTGAACGAAACCCTTTAAAAATTCTAACCTTCCCGTTATCCATCTTAACGGGGATATTTATTTCTATTGTCCTTTCCGGTTCTTTTTAAAAGGTCATATAAACTATCATCTAAATTTAATAATTCACAAGATTTCTTTAAAATCATTTGAACATTTTCTAACGGATTAACATTATTCATACAATTCTCCTATAAGTAATTTTTCCCACTCTAAATATAATTTTTTTCTTTTCTTTTATCAATCTCGATAAATCTTCACCAATCTGTAAAAATTTATCTTTATCATTAAAAATTTCAGGATTTTGAATATCTTTATTACAAATTTCAATTTTTCTCTTCAATTTCAAAAATTTTTATTTTCAATTTCCTTCAATTTTTGTTTTTGCTCTTTTCTTTTTTCTTTTTCCTCTTTTTCTTTCTCAATTTCAGTTTTTGAAATTATTTTTCTTCCGCTTCGTTTTTCGTTTAATTTTTTTCCAAAAAAATAATCATAATTTCCATAAAACTCAGTAATTTTTTCCATCTTCTAGATACCAAATCTTATTGACAACCTTATTTAAAAATATCTATCATGAGAAATGATAAGTACGGTGCCTGAATAATCTACAATTGCATTTTCTAAAACCTCTTTACTTTCAATATCTAAATGATTAGTCGGTTCATCTAAAAGCAAAAATTAGATTTCGACAACATTAGTTTTTAAAAAGTTCAAGCCTTTGCTCTTTCTCCACCACTTAATTCTCCAACAGATTTAAATAAATCTTCATCAAAGAAGTTGAACTTTGCAAGATGACTTCTAACTTCAAAAATTATTCATTTTTGGATAGGCATCCCAAAATTCATCCATAACTGTATTTTTGACTGCTTAGAGTTTTTTTGTTCCTGATCGTAATAACCAATTGATACTCTAGCACCCTAAATCACATTTTTCCTTTTTATAGCCTCAAGATTATTACAAATTATTTTAAATAAAGTTGTCTTTCCTACTCCATTCTTTCCTACAAGACCGATTTTATCTCCCTTATAAACATTTAGATTTATATCATCAAATAAAATTTTTATCATTAAAGCCCATTGATAAATCTGAAATAGTTAAAACATCTTTTTCCGGATTCCACTTCCGGAACCAGTTTTTAATTTCATGGAATTTTTATATTTCAGATTTTCAATCAAATCCATTTTATCAAGTAGTTTACGTCTTGAACTTGCCTGCTTTTATAAATCTATTGTTTCCATAATTTTCAAATCTTTGAATAATTTCTTTCTGTCTTGAAATCTCTTTTTGTTGTTTTTCATAAAGATGTCTATTAACTTCAAAGTCTTTTTCACGTCTTGAAATATATTCATCGTATCCGCAATTAAAACTTTTTAATTTTTTTATTTTCTATTGAAAAAAATCTTATTACAAACAGCATTTAAGAAATATCTATCATGAGAAATTATAAGACAGCTTCCTCTATATTCTCTAAGATAGCTTTTCTAAAAACTGAATTGATTCTATATCTAAATGGTTTGTTGGTTCATCATAAAATCAAATTTGACGGTTTAAGTAAAATTTTTAGCTAAATGTAATCTACTCTTTTGTCCACCACTCAAATTATTAACTGATTTAGAAAAATCCTGCTCTAAAAACCAAGTCCAAACAAAACTCCTCTAATTTTTCGAATTATAAGAATATCCATTGTTCTCTTCAAAATAATGTCTTTTGCTTTCATAAATATCAAAAAGTTTGTGAATCTCTTCTTCACTTAAGTCCTTATTTCCCATTTCAATTTCTAATTCTAATCTCTTTTTCAAGTAAAATAATCTTTTTCAAAAACTTCTAAGCACCTTCATAAACTGATTTATCACTAGTATAAGAAATATTTTGTTTTAGAATAGATAGATTTATATTTTTTTGCAAAATTAATGTCTCCACTATCTGCAGATAAATCTTAATTAAAAAGTTAAATAATGTAGTTTTACCACTTCCATTATCTCCTACTATTCCAACTTTATTCTATCAGAAATTGAAAAAGTCACATTTTCTAATATATTTTCACTTAAAAACGACTTAGTTAAGCTTCATTAACACTTAAAACAATCATAAAACACCTTTTTAGAAAAATAAATTTAGATTCAAAGTTACTAACTTTTTCCAACGGCAAGTAAAACACTAAAATAGATATACGCAGTTTGATGCCAAAGTATTGTAACATCCAACATTCCATGCAAAATAACTACAACAGTTAAAGCTATTATAAGTCTGAATAAATTTCTTTTCTTATACTATATACTTTTTGAATATTCCTATAAAAAGAGGAAAAATTATTATATTTCCAACGATACCAAATTTATACAAAATCACACAATATTATGTGCATGATTTGCCGGATGACTTACCCAACTTGCATTTTGATAAGTCTACTCATCCACTCCCAAACAAAAAGTTTTCTTAAATAATTTAATTGCATTTTCCCAAATTTCTTTTTCTCGTCCCTAAAGAATTTCCTATAAATTCATATCTTGAAAAATTCTATTTGAAAAAAATCATAAGAATAACTATAACTATTGTAAAAATACCAAGAAATGTAAATACCTTCTTGTTGTTTTTTTGTGAAAGAAAGTACTAAAGTTGCAATTAAAATTGTTGGCAAAGCAGTCCTGTTTTCAGTTAAAAACAAAACAATAAATGCAAGTGTACTTATCATCACAAAAAGTACAATCTATTATTTCTATTTTTGTTAGATAAAAATAATACATTGCTATTATAATTATAAATTCACATATAGTCGCATAATAATTTGTATTAAAAATGATGATATAGGTCTATGTAAAGCCACATATTCTATAAATTATACATTTTTAAATTCATACTGAATTTACTATACAAAACTGAAAATTGTTAAAATAAAACAAAATATTGAAACAATCATATATAAATTTATAATCTTTTGAAAAACAGCTTATTTTATAATAGATCTATAGTACATAAAAATATAGAAAATTCAAATATAATAATTGATACTCCTATACCGTATAAATTTTTGTTTTTAAAATAGATACAAAAAAATATAAGTCCCGTAAATGCCAAAAACATTCTTAACATAAGGTGTCTGTTTTAAAACTGGAATAATTTTTCTCACTAACTAATAAATAGAAAAATAAAGCATTGAACGAAAAAAACTAAAAATAAAAAGGTAAAAATACTGTAAATGAAACAATTAAAATTAAAAAGTTCATCTAAATTAAGCTCATATTTTTTTCTAAAATTTTATTAATATAATTCATATATCTTAAGCCTTTCATAAGCTCATTTTATCAACATTGTTAAATTGTAATGCCTTTTACTTTATCCTGTCGATAAAAAGTCACTACTTTTTAATAAAAACTTATTCCAATTATAGCATAAACAAAATAAAACTCTTAAAAAGAGTTTTATCAACAATTGCAAAGCATCAAAAGTTTTTATATATTCTTTTTGATGTATAATCTCGTATCCTAGTCAGAATTTTATTATCTTACTCCCGGATAATCCTTTAAACTATTCATATAGTAAGTAAGAGTTAATAAACTTCCATCTAAATGAACATTTTTCAAGTACAACATTTCTTGGTAATTTTAAATCAATCGGCGCAAAATTCCAAATCCCTTTATACCACAAGCAACCAACTTATCTGTAATTTCTTGTGCAGGAATTGCAGGAATTGCTAAAATTGCAATATCTACCTTTTCTCTGGTTACAACTTCTTCTAGCTCAGAAACATCTTTTATAACCACATCATTTGCCTTATTTCCAATTATTTCAGGAGAGTTATCAAAAATGCCTACAACCTTGAAAACCCTTCTTTTTAAAAACCGCTATAATTTAACAATGCACTACCAATATTACCAAAACTGATAATGACTACATTATATGGCTTATCAACACCCATAATCTTTTCCAGCTCAATTTTTAATTCTTCAACATTGTAACCGTAACCTTGTTGCCCAAATGCACCAAAATGATTCAAATCTTGTCTTATTTGTGACGCAGTTAAACCCGTAATTTTACTTAATTCTTGAGAAGATACTCTGATTATACCCTTATCTCCAATAAGCTCAAGGTATCTGTAATATTTGGGTAAACGTTTTATAACCGCAACAGAAATTTTTGCATCCAACATGATAATATCCTCCTACCAATTCATTTCAATCAATTTTATTAATATGTAATTTTAAAGACACATATTCTTTAAGTATTATAACATCAATTTAAATTTATTGCAATATTTTTTACAATGTTTTTACAATGTATAACTAATTTCTTTTAAAATTTATCATTTTTATATTTATTATAATAAATACTTTTTAATCAATTTCAAAACAATATATCTTGAAAAATGTAAAAAGTTCTAAAAATATAATTAATAAATTTTAGGAGGTCAACTTGAATAACTTTGAAACAGTAAAGGAATGTACGATATTTAAAAATTTTTTCAATAGATGAAATAATAGAAATCTTTTTCAGTAATATCTTTTTACGAAAAAGACTATATGATATTATACTTGCAGAAAATACAAAAGTAGAATATTTTGGAATAATTACAAATGGGAAAAATAGCTTTATCAAATTTTGACTACTTTGGAAATAGAAATATCTTTAAATGTTTTTTTGAAAAAGGAGACTCTTTTTGCTGAAGCTTTGGTTTCATTAGAAATTCAAATCCCCATGAAGTAATTTCTCTAACAGATTCATCTATCGTATGGATTGAATATAAAAAGTCTATCAAAATCTCTATATTACCAAAAATTTTAAATAATCTTTAAACATAATTTCTACAAAAATTTAATTTTAAATAAAAATTGCAAATATTATCAAAGAGAACTATAAGAGAAAAATTTTAGAATATCTTTCTAATCAAAAAGCATTATCCTTAGACAGTAACTTTGAAATAAATCTGAATAGAAATGAAATGGCAGACTACTCTTGCACTAGACAGAAGTAATCTTTCAAGAGAACTTGGAAAAATTAAAAAGAAGGAATCATAGATTTTTATAAATTTAAATTACTATAAACACATTGTATATTAATAAATTAAATAATTTTTAACCTCATATATATATTGACTTTTTTACAAAAAAATATTATAATATTCTTTTGTGATATTCATTATCGTAATGTAAAAATATATGGAGGTTTTATGAAAACAAAAAGAATTTTAAAAATATTTATGGTATTTTTATTTGTCTTTTCTCTATTAATACTAAAAATTTTTGTCAATAAACAGTCATACTGTTACTGCAAATGATAACAGTATAAATGATGACTGGACAATTGACGATTTTATAATAGAAAATGACACTATTTACGGTTTTTTTCTAATAAAGGTGCTGAAAAACTTAAGAAGAATGGAAAAGTAATTTTACCTACAGAGAAAAACGGTATAAAAATAACAAAGGTAGCAAGTTTTGCTTTTTCATCCAGATAAAAAGAAAGAAATTGAAGATTATATCGGTCGTGAAGGTAAGAATGGCGAAAAAAATAATAAAGATGTTGATGGAAAATGAAATTGTAATATAGAGAATCGTTTAACAATACACTTATTAAATCTGTTACTATTCCTGATGGATATAAATACATCGGACAAGATGCCTTGATTTTAATGAGAGTTTAAATGAACTTAAACTTGCATCTACTATAACAAGAATAAGTGATTATGCCTTTGCACATATAGCATTAGACAAAAAGTTTGGAATTACCAAGTGAATTAAGAACTTTAGGCGACTCTGCATTTATGGAAAGTCAAATTACTGGGAATCTTATTCTACCAGAAAAGTTGGAAAGTTTGGGAGAAAAAGAACTTTTAAAAAAACAATAAAATTTCAAATATTGAGTTTAAAGGTAAAAATTACTGAACTTGGAGAAAAAGTTTTTGAAGATAATAGAATAGAAAGCATTAATATTCCAAACAGTATAAAAATAGCATCAGATGCATTTAACGGCAATTATGGAAATGAAGAATATAACTATATAGTTACTGCTTTTGGACTGAACATAAAAAAATAATCCAAATAAATTATTCGGAGCTTCTTTTTATGTAGATCCATCTGATGATTTAAAAGTAAAAACCTGAAATAAATTATAAAGTTTGGGAAAATGCTGATTTTTAAAATTAATAAAAATGTAATTGAAGGATTTTTCTAATAGAGGTCTTTTGAAAAGTTAAAAAGAATAAAAATTTAAAAAAATTCCAAGTGAACATAACGGAATAAAATTAACACAAATTGCAGATGATGCTTTTAGAAACATTAATTTTAAAAATGAAAGTCTAAAAAAATATGACTTGGAAAGTGTAACCTTACCTAATAGCATAGAAAAAAATTGGAAAATTTTTGCCTTTCAGTCAAATTATATAACAGAATTAGATGTTCAAGAGTGTGAAAATTTAACTGAAATCGGAAAAAGGTGCATTTATGAATAATAAAATAAGTACACTAAATTTGAATGACAATTTAAAACTTATTGATGATGCAGCTTTTTCATATAAACAATTTAGAATTTGTATTTATTCCTAAAAAAATGTTGAGAAAATTGGAATTTCAGCATTTAGAAACAATAAAATAAATATGCTTTTTGATGAATTCAGAAAAACTTTCAGAAATTGGAGAAATGGCATTTCTAGGAAATGCTATAGATAAAGTTGATTTAACTCAAACTCCAAATTTAAAAATCATAGGAGTTCAAGCATTTGCAGGTAATTTAATCACTTCAGTTAATTTACCTTTATGGCATTGAAGAAATAAGAGAAGAAGCATTTAGGAAAAATTCAATAAAAGAAGTTATTTTCCCAAATTCACTAAAAATAGCTTTTTAATTCATTTGATGAAAAATCCAGGAAATTTAGAATATAAAAAGTTTTTAGTTGAAATTACCAGTGGAAATATTAATAAAATTCCTGATGGAAATAATTTTATTGTAAATAAAAAAATACTTTTGGCTAAAGATAGAACTGAACTAAAAAAACTATTGAAAGAATTGATTCTTTTAAAATTAGATGAATTTCAAGAAAAACAAAAATTATTTTTGGATGTAAAAAAAGAAGGAGAACTTCTCTAGAAAAAACTAATTTAAGAGAAGGAGAAATGCTTAAATATATTTTTGAAACTAATTTTTAATTGATAGATCAGATATTGATATTTTTATTAAAAAAAGCTAAAAAGTCTTTCAAATGGTAATGAAAAATCAAAAATTGTTAGAAGACAAAAATTAATTATGCTGAAAAAAATCATATAATAACAGTGCATTGGATACTAGAAAATTAAAAAGACTTAAGAAAGAATTAAAATTTATTACAGACTTGGTAAATGGAGAAGGCGAAATATCAAAAACTGTTATGTTACAAGGTCATCATAAATTAAATAGTCCATTACCTATACCATCATATCATATAGGTGTTAATGTTTATTTTTGACAAGAACGGTAAAAATTTTTATATGTTTTTGGATATGAGCTACAATATAGGAAAAGGGAACCTTAAATCAATATGGTACGGAAGTGGAAAATGTTGATGAGGATAACGAAGGATATCACAAGTTAGCATTGGATACTTTATCAGATTACGAAGGATTAGACTATAGAGAAATTTTGTCTGGAAATGTTGATTCAATTGGTAATATCCTAAAAAGTTGAAAAAGCAAAAATATCATAGAGAAGGCATGTTTGAAGCAATAAAAGATGCTTGTAAAGATTATAAAGAAAAAGTAATCCGAAACGAAGAATATGACATAACTGTAGTTTCGTTAGAGAAACAAAATTTATAAATCTAAAATTGAGTGTTGAAAAAAATAAATTCAGACAATATAAAAAAATCTACAAAGTAATTTTTCAAATGCCTTTGACATACAGTTTAAAAAAATTTGAATGATAAAAACAGTTGATATGACTGGTAAGTTTAAAGTAATTTTAAATAAAAATTTAATGATGTTAAAGCCGTTTATCACCTTTCCGAATCCGGAGAATTAACTTCATGTAAATTTTCTCAAACTAAAGAAACTGTATCATTTGAAACGACACACTTTTTCAAAAATATATCATTGAATATAACAAAACAAAAGAAAAATTTGAAGGCAATAACTCAAGTTTAGAAAATAACAGTAATAATAATATTTCTAGAAATGATACTAATACAAAAGCTAATACAAAAATATGGGTAATAAACTACCACAAACTTCTATTGAAAAAGCATCAATATTGGTAGTAATCTTAAGTATAGTAGTTTCCATTTGTATTTTTGTAAAATCAAGAAAATATAATTAGTCATAAAGAAATTAAAACTGACCTCAAAATTAAAAACAATTTTTGAAAGGTCAGTTTTTAAATATAAAAATAATAGAAAAATTATTCTGTGAAAATATATAGGAAATAATGACTCTTATAAGTAAAATGAATACTATAAAACTATATGTAAATGTGTTATAATGATAAAAACATTCTTTTAATTGTGTTTGTTTAATTGATTGAGAATTGCTTATATGGTGGTGTATGATGAATAAAAAAAGAAAAAAATAATTCAACTATGGTTTGATATGTGGATAAAACAAAAAGATTTAGGAATAGATGAAATTTTTTACAGAAGATGTTATTTACACAGAAAGTTGGAGCCCCAAATATGAAAAATCGTGAAACAGTAAAATTATGGTTTAATGAATGGAATAATCGTGGAATGGTAATAGATTGACAATTAAACAATTTTTTTCATAAAGGTAATCAAACTATTGTAGAATGGTATTTTAAAAATAAAAATGAATAATGGAAGTATCGAAGATTTTTGACGGAATTTCTCTTATTGTATGGACTGATGACAATAAAATAAAAAGAATTAAAAGAATTCGGCTGTAATCGAAACAACTATAATCCTTATCAAAATGGAAAAATACCAAAATTTAGGGATGAAAACAAATTGGTTTTTAATCATTTCCGACTCAAATAATTAAGAATAATTTAAAAAGGAATGTCTCCTATTAATTGTGGATTACATTCCTTTAATAATTTCTGTATTTTTAAATCCAGTTCAATTAAATGACTGCTATTTTTAAGTATCAAAAAGCTACATACTATAATTCTTTTAACTTTTTCAATCCATTTATTAAAGTTTGTTTTAAATAATATTGATTTACTATATGGTAAAGACATAGCTCTGCCTTCCAATAGCTTCTTTAAGAAATATTTAAGGTAGATCTGATATTAGTAGATCCGGATGTTGAAAAAGGAACTACTTTTTATGATCTAAATTATATTTTTTAAATAATCTAATACAATCATAGGAGGTTTGCTGAAACCAAATAGGATATCCCTACTAAAATAATATCAATATCAGAAATATCTCACAACTGGTGCAAATATATTTAGCAGTTACGTCCTTCTCGTCCATCACTCTTCCCAATAGCTTTAAAATATGACCCGTAAGAAACTTCGGGTTCTATACTTATCATATCACAACCAAGATTTTCTTGGATTTTTGATTGCAACATCTTTTAGTCTTACCACTATTTGAATAGTAGAAAATAATAGCTTTCATATTTTACCTCCTTATTTTTCATTTTAACTTTTAATTAATCATAGATATAATTTAAAAAAATTTCTATTTACTTTACTTTATTTTTTTAATACCTATTACTTTTTATACCCTTTTTCTTATTTGCTTTTAATCTCCATATTTTCAGTCGACACAAACTTAAGAAAAGCAATACCTTTTTAATTTGTTTTATAGGAAATTCAAATATTCCTCTTTGTGATAGCACAACACTTATGAATAATCCCTACAAATAAAAATTCAATCTTTCCCATAACTCCCAGATAAAAATAAGCTTGAAATACAAAAATAGTTTTTTTCAAGTAAAATATAGAATTTCCAATGCCAAAAATAAACATTTATCGAGTTTTTACCCCATATTGCTTATCCACTTAATTTTTATTTGGTATTAAGATTATAAAAGAGCAGTATCAATAACGACAATATGTAACAAGATAGTCTTGCCAAAAGCTCCATATCTTACTATTGGTTCATAAAACGCGTTTCTTCCGGTAAATAAATATCGTAAAATATAAAATTTATCTATTTTATAAAAACACAAAAATCCCCATATCAATAAAATCAATATCGAAACTACATAAAGTCCTTTATATTTATTTTTTAATACTTATTATATCCTCACTTTTAAGCATTGTCCCTAACAAATAAAAAGGAAAAACACAATAGCTCTTGATGAATACAAAAATCTCCAATAGACTTGTCATATCCGGTAAAAACAAGCTAAAACTACTGAAAAACTAAAATATATTTTTTATTTTTCATCTTTTATAACATAAGATATTATCGTATAAATTGCAAGAACAAACATAAACCATGATATTCCCTCATCAGATAAAAAGGTTGAAGCTAACATTGCTATTTCCGCTTAATCTGTCAAAAATTAAGGTTATTATTTTATACAAAAATCCAATACTACAATAAAAATACACTTTTTATAATATTTTTTCGCTATGAAACAATCCTGAAATAAGAATAAATAGAGGCATATGAAAAGTATATATAAATAAAAATACACTTTTTATACACATCTGATTTAGCTGTAAATTCATCAGCTAAATGTCCAATCAACAAGTGTTATTAAAATAAATTTAAGATTATCCCATAGTACTATACGCTCTTTCATAATTCCCTCCCAAAAACAAACAATTTAATTGTTCCAATCTCCATTAATAATTTTTCTATAATTTTCCGGATCAGTATCTCCTTCTGTATTAATCAAAAGAATAACAGAATTTTCATCTATTTTCATTTTTCTTCATCTCTTCCATAGAAGGTTCTGCCAAAACTCCAAGTAATGCACCCATTGTTGAAGCACCTGATTCTCCAGAAATAATTTTTAAATCTTCTCCTTTATTAAAGGCATAGGCTCTAATTCCATCAACAGCCATATCATCAGAACCTGAAATATAAAAATCAGTATAATTCCATATAATTGGCCAGATAAGACTACAAAGCAGTACCACAATTCAATCCTGCCATAATAGTTGTTGAGCTCTACCTACAGAATAAGATTTTCCATCTCCTATCTCTGCAGAACGATAAATACAATCTGCAACATTTGACTCCACAATAGTAAATATAGGTTTATTATTTTTATAATGTTCTACAAAATATGCAATCATTCCTCCAGCCATTGAACCAACTCCTGCCTGTAAAAATATGTGTAGGAATTACATTTAATTTTTCTAACTCTTCAGTAATTTCATAAGCTATTGTAAGATACCCTTGAATAATCCATGTAGGAATTTTTTCATATCCATCCCAAGAAGTATCTTGAATTAATATCCAACCATACTTTTTACTCATCTCTAAAGCATATTTAACAGTATCATCATAACTTAAATCTGTAATCTCTACTTTTGCATGATCAACTTTACGAATTGCTTCTGCACGAACTTCCGCTGTTCCATATGGCATATATACATGAGCTTTTACATCCAAATAATCCTGATGCCCAAGAGACACCTCTACCATGATTTCCGTCTGTACATGTTACAAACTCAATCTGTTCCAGTCTTTTTCTATACTTTTCAGATAACAAATCATTTCAAACTTGTAGTATCCGGATTAAGATTTAATTCATCACATAAAAATTCTAAACATCGCATAACTTCCACCAAGTCCTTTAAATGCATTTAGTGAAAAAACGCTTTGACTCATCTTTTACATAAATTGAACCCAACATTCAACTTTGAAGCCAAATTATGAAGACAAACAAGTGGAGTTTTTTTATATTCCTCAATTTGTTTATGAAATTTCAATACAGCATTCGCCTGTTCATCACCATATAATTTTATATTTCAATTCTTTTTGTATTTGAACTCTCAAGAACTCTTTATCTTTTTCAAATTTACAATCCATTTTAAAATATCTCCTTTTTGTCAAAACATGCCATATTGTTTTGTTTTCAAAACCGCATTTTTAAATATAAATTTTTCAGGCTTTGCTTTCATTTTTAGTTTCCCAGAAACAGTAACAAAATCAGCCTTTTTCTTTAATCTAAACAATAATTCATTTACTATAACTGTTCCAAATCTTTTTCTATAATCTTTTGAAACTTGAATCCACCCAAATATCCTCTTTTTATTTCCTTATCAAATTCAGCAATTCCTGTAGCAACTATTTTTATTATATTTATCAAAAATACAAATCCACAATTCTTCATCATATACTATACGTTCTTTATAAGACTCTAATTCTTTTTATTGTTATTCCTCATCATCGTAACAACTATTTATATGAATGACAAATTCTTCAATACTACATTTGTAAAAATAAAATTCTCAGGTAGGCTATGTAAAAAATAATATTATTTAAGTTGTGAACTAATTTAAAATAAATATCATCATTAAAAATCTTTTAATAAATCTTTTTGAGAAATACTTATCATTAACTATTTTCATATTATCAGGAACTTTCGAAATTTTTACTTTTCAGTATGACAAAAGCTGGAATATTCAGTTGGATTTTCTAAATATTTTTCTTACTCATTTTACCTCAATAAAAATATTAAAGTATACATCGTATTATTCTTATTCTTACATCATCTCAATCAAAACAACAACTCACAATGTGTGTGCTGGTGAACATATCACATAGTTTTTACTTTCTTTAATTCAAATCCACCGTCCAATAAAAAGTTTTAAATCTCTTTGTAAATGTTGTCCGTTACAACTTACATATACAACTTTTTCTGATATTACTTTTTGATAATAGTATCTACAACCTTTTTATCAAGTCCTTTTCGTGGAGGATCTACGGATATCATATCTATATTATTGTTTTTAAGATTTCTTCAATCTTTTTCTTCACTTTTGCCATATAAAACTCAACATTTTTCACATCATTTAGTTTTTAAATTTTTCTTTAGCGTCTTTTACTGCATCTTTTACAACTTCTACACCGATTACCTTTTTAAAAATTTTCTGAAAAATATATGCTTGTAGTTCCTATTCCTGAATATAAATCCAACAAATTTTATCTTTATTTTCTCCTAAAAATTCTTTAGCTATTTTATATAAATTTTCAGTTTGAAATCTATTTACTTGAAAAAGCTCTTTTGGGGAAATATTAAATTCATATTTTCCTATTTTTATCTGTAAAACTTTTTCTTTCGAAAATATTAATTTACTTTCTTGTCCCATAATTATACTTGCTTTTTAGGGGTTTATATTTATATATCCACTTACTAATTTTTTTCATATTCATTTAAACTTTTTACAAAAATTTCTTTTGAGCTTCTTTTATATTTTTATACAACAACTGTAATCATAATTTCAGAATTGAAATTTGACCTTATGCTGATATTTTTAAATTCCATCGTCTGTATTTACATCATAGGACTTTAATTTTAAATTCTTTTAATTTTCTTGTAAAACATGGTAGAAATTTCATTTATACTCTCATCACTTAATGGACAATTTCTCAAGTTTTATTTTGCTTTCCCCATTATCAACACAATAGCAAAGTTCAAAAATTTTCATTTGTCTTTAATTCAATTTTTATTTCTATAATTTAAGTTATTTTTATTCTCTAAAATTTCAACATTTTCTAATTCTATGTCTGTATTTTTCTAAGGCTGTCTAAAAACATCTTTTTCTTTTAATTCAGCTCTTTTTCATATTTTAAATTTATAAAATGATAGATATCTGTTAGTTTTTCATCGTATAGATTTTCTCTGTATTCACTATATTTCAAATATTTTTAACATATCCGTTAGAAAAATTTTTCTTCTTTTTGAGTTATTTCAACATCAACAATATCTCCAACAAGTCCACCTTTTACAAAAACTATTCCCTCTTCACTTTTTGCAACTCCAAGTCCCTCATTAGTATTGTCAATTATTTCTAAATTTCTTAATTCCATTATTTTTCCTCTTTGTCTTGTAATTTCATATAATCCAAGTTTTGTAAAACCATGAAAATTCCAAATCTTATTATCAAAAATTTGTATTTTCTTTAATTTTTCTTCCAAAATTTCTTTTTCTTTTGTTTTCATATTTATAAAATCTACAATTATTATTCCCTGAAATATCTCTAAAAGAAATCTGTCTAATAATTTCCTCAATTGCAAATTAAATTTACAGATACTGCATTTTTACTTTATTTGTTTCATTTGTCTTTGAATTTACATCTATTACTGTAAGTGCTTCTGTTTTCTTCTATAACTATATTTATATCTTCAACTTCAACTATCTTTTTATTTAATCCCTCTAGATATACTCCGATATTATAATCATATTTTTGGAGAATAGTCTTCATCATAATTTTAATTCATTTTTCAAAAATTTATTATTTTTAAAACTCTTTATATATCTTTATCATTTAATATACAGGAATATTTTTCATTTTTCAAATAAAAAGTCCTCTATTCTCCTTTTTGTAAATTAATTTTAGGAACCGGTAAATTATTTCTAAACATATCAACTATTTCTTGCATTTTTCTACATTTTTTTCTTATATCATTCAATAAAAGTATCTTCATCACAATCGACACTTTTTGTTCTCAACTTTACTGAAAAATTTGATTTTATATTTTTTATCTTTTTCCAAATCAAAGTTATGTTCTTTTAATTTTTGAAATCAAAAATATCTTTCTATTTTTGTAAGATATAACTGAAAACATTGAAGAAATTGAGAAAATTCATTGAAACATTAGGTGCTTTTTCTCCTGCATTTATTTTGTAAAATTTCAACAAAATATGACATCTCCAACTTTTGCATTTCACCGATAGTATCTTTTAAAAGTCTAAAAATCCATTTTTCCATTTTTAAGTTCTACAAAAAGCATTGTAATGCATCAACTTTTTACAACTCTTACTCTATATATATCTCCACTTTCAAAATCAGGCAAATGTTTTTACAAAATAGAGTTTTAATTTTGAATTTAAAACTTTTCCCATATTCAATTTTTCTTCATTTTTGTATATAAACAAAATAATCTTTCAAAAACTTTCTCCTATTCAACATATTCTAAAATTATTCTTTTTATATAGAATTTTTCATCAACCCACAAAAATATACACAAAGAATATAATTAAGCTGTGAAAGATTATAATTATATTCTAAAAATTAAATTTCTATCTCTCTAATATTTCTCTCTTCACTTAAAATTTGTTTCAATTTCTTTTAAAAATCTTTATTAAATTTGATAATAATAAAAACTTTTGATGTATAACTAAAAACTAGAAATACTAACTAAAAAAACATAATATTAAAAAAATAATTTAATCATAAAAACTCCGATAAAAAGAACTTGGTTAATCCAAGTTCTATTTTACCATAAATTTATCTATAAGTTAACTACTTTTCACATATCCCATTCCAGGATTCATTCCGCCAGGCATTTGTCCCATTGGTTCATCTTTAGTTACATCAGCAACTGCAGCTTCTGTTGTTAAAACCATAGATGCAACACTTGATGCATTTTGAAGTGCTGATCTAGTAACTTTGTAGGATCAACAATTCCGCTTTCAAGCATATTTCATATTTTTTCACTTTAAAGCATCAAACCAATTCCAACTTCAGCATTCTTAACATTTTCAACGATAACTGAACCTTCTAAACCCTGCATTTATTGCAATTTGTCTAACTGGTTCTTCAAGTGCTTAACAATTATATTAACACCTGTTCTTTTCGTCTCCATTAGTTCCTTCAAGAAGTGCTTTAACTTTTGAATTACATTTAACAATACAGTTCCACCGCTGAGAACAATACCTTCTTCACTGCTGCTCTTGTAGCTGCAAGTGCATCTTCTATTCTTAACTTTCTTTCTTTAAGTTCTGTTTCAGTAGCTGCACCAACTTGAATTACTGCAACTCCTCCAGCAAGTTTAGCAAGTCTTTCTTGTAATTTATCTCATCATATTCAGAATCGCTTATTTCTATTTGATTTCTAATTAGCAACTCTTTCTTCAATAGCTGATTGTTCTCCCTGCTCCATTAACGATAACAGTAAGTTCTTTTCCAACAGTTACTCTTCTTGCCTTACCTAACATTTTCAATAGAAGTTTCTTTTAATTCATATCCCTAAATCTTCTGAAATAACTGTACCACCTGTTAAAATTGCAATATCTTGTAGCATATCTTTTCTTCTATCACCAAAAGCAGGTGCTTTTTACAGCTACACAGTTGAATGTTCCTCTTAATTTATTAACAACAAGTGTTGCCATTGCTTCGCCTTCTACATCGTCAGCAATAATTAAAAAGTGGTTTTCCTTGTTGAACAATTTGTTCTAATACAGGTAAAACTTCTGAATATTAGTAATCTTTTATCAGTAATTAAAAATATATGGATCTTCAAGTTCAGCTTCCATTTTTTTCAGTATTAGTTACCATATAAGGAGAAACATATCCTCTATCAAATTGCATACCTTCAACAACTTCTAAAGTTGTTCCCATACTTCTAGATTCTTCAACAGTGATAACTCCGTCTTTTCCAACTTTTTCCATTGCATCTGAAATTAATTTTCCAACTTCTTCATCAGCTGCAGAAATTGATGCTACTTGAGCAATACTTTCCTTTGTTTCAACAGGTTTTGAAAATTCTTTAATTCCTTCAACAGCTTTATCAACTGCTTTTTTAATTCCCTTTTGAATAATCATTGGATTTGCTCCTGCTGCAACATTCTTTAAACCTTCTCTGATAATTGCTTGTGCTAAAAGTGTTGCTGTAGTTGTACCATCACCTGCAACATCATTTGTCTTAGTTGCAACTTCTTTAACAAGTTGAGCTCCCATATTTTCATAAGGATCTTCCAATTCAATTTCTCTTGCAATAGTAACACCGTCATTTGTAATAAGTGGTGAACCGAATTTTTTATCTAAAACTACATTTCTTCCCTTAGGTCCAAGAGTAACTTTAACTGTATTTGAAAGTTTATTAATACCAGCTTCCATTCCTTTTCTTGCTTCTTCATTAAATTTAATTTCTTTAGCCATTTAAAAACCTCCTAATCTTCAACAACTGCTAAAACATCAGCAATTTTACAACAATATATTCTTTTTATCAAGTTTAACTTCAGTTCCTGCATATTTTGAGAAAATTATTTTATCCCCAACTTTAATTAAATCTTTTTATCTTCATCCTTTAAAATTTCATCACCAATTGCTAAAACTTTTGCTACACTTGGTGCTTCTTTTTGCAGAAGTAGGAAGAACTATTCCAGAACTTGTCTTTTCTTCTACCTCAACCATTTCTATAACTAATTTATCTCCTATTGGTTTTTAATTTCATAACATACCTCCTATTAAAGTTATTAGCAGTCTATCAACTTGAGTGCTAATTAATTACAAATATATTATACCACATAAAACATAATTTATAAACATATTTAGAAAAATTTTTTAAATTAAAAATTTTATTTTAAAAATATAATTATTCATTTCAAAAAATCACTCAATACAGATTTTAATCTATGATTGAGTGATTTTAAATTTAGAAAAATTTATTACATTATAAAACTAATTATTTTTTTATTTTTCCTTTTTCCTATTCTTTTCTTCAGATTTTGTTAGTTTATCTGTTTTTGTTTTTCTACATCCTTATTATCATCAACTTTTTATCTTCAGTCTTTTGGAACAGAATTATTTTTCTGCAGATTTTTTCTTCAACTATTTTTCTTTAGATTCTTCACTATAGTTATTTTATTTTTTCTTCTTCATAACCTGAATAATCTTTTTGTATCTTCTTCATCACATAATCTTCATTATCTTTTTTAGCTTTTTTTGGTGCTTCTGGTAGTTTCTTTTCTATATCTAATTTCTCCATTTACCTTTTTCAAAATCTGTTAAACTGAAATGTTAAAGTTTCATCATTTATATAAACATAAGCAATATCTCCAATAATATTTACATCCGTTCTGTCTTTTAGATTATAAACTTTCATAAGATATTTTACTACTTCTTCTATCAACAGTTACTTTTGATTCAATTTCTTTATCAGAGTTTTTGAATTATATATTTTAAAAGCAGCTACAATTTCTCTTGCTGTACAATCACCATATTGACCTGCTTTTCGCATTTTGAATAATTTGTTTTTATAGTTATTGCATGGTAGTGACCTCCATGTAACCAGTAAAAATATTCCTTTTTTCACTCCATTTGAACCATAAACAGGTAATGTTGTATCCAAATCTCCATAATGTCTCATCGCTCTGAGGTTACTATCAAGATATGGAATTACTTTGTCTTTTATTTCTGCCTTTACACTTTCATAAGTGAATAATTCTTTTTCATCTACACCTCATATCTGAATGGTCGCTTCCTTCTTTAATATATTCTGCATCAGGATAACGTACTTTCTAGGGTTTTCGTGAACTACTCCAACCTCTTTATCTCCAATATATAAATGCCAATGATCTCCATGATCTACAATTTTTGTCACACCTTTTGGCCATTCAAATGGTTTTTGTTTTCATCTCCATGATTTCCTTATATTCTCCAAACTCAGCATTAGGATAAAGTGATCTTGGATCTGTATATATATTCCTTCATTTCCTTTTTGAGTCATAAATATGATAATGATCTCCATGTTTTAAAAATCTTTACTATATCATATCTGTCACAGGATTTTTCCTAAAACATTTACTATATTTAAATTTTTTTCTAGCTTCATATAATTTCTCACTAGCACTTGGACATTATGTTTTTCACTGTTTTTCATTTTTCTGTATTATTCTGTGAATCTCCATGATTTCCTGATATTCTCCGACTTCCGCATCAGGATATTTTGAAGTTGGATCTGTGTAGCTAATATATTCTTTACCACTTGCAGTATAAATGTGCCAATGATCTCCATGTCTTAAAATTTTTACAACCCTATCTTTTTCTCTTCAATAATATTTGCATGTGAATAGTTATTTGAATTTCTTCTATTTCTGTGTGAATTATGTGAACCTACATAAGTTCCTACAGTAAATTATTAGGAAACATACTTGATGGATCTTCATAAGTTAAATATTCTCTTCCGTCAGCTGTATAAACATGCCAATGGTCTCCATGTTTTTAATATTGATCTTACATTTAAATCTCTTAATTTATTTCTTGAAACAACACTGACAAGAGATAATGAATTTCCATCTCCCAATTTTGAAGGGTCTGTATAGGTAATATGTTCTTTTCCCATCTTTAGTAATACATGCCAGTGATCCCCATGTTTATAAGACCTTACAATATCACTCTTTTTATTTCAGCGTCAATTAAGACTTCTGTTGTCTCATCTTTTTTATAATTTTGTTTCTTTTTCCACAAATTCAAATTTTTAGTAGAAGTTTTTCCTTTTCTTCCTGCTTCTTTTGAACAACTTGCAAGTAAAAACTGCACTACAAACTAAAATCAAGTTCATTTTATAAATTTTTCTTTTAAATTTCTACTCATAATCTCCTCCTATTCATTAAAAAGATTTAAGCAAGGCTTTTAAATTTAATTCCATTAATTTTAAATATCCCATTTCAATTTCTTTTCGTCTGTCAAGTTTTCCATTGTATATAAAGTGTCTGTTTTTGTATTTGTGTTTTTAGTAAGAGTTTCAGCAACTTTTGAGTTGCCTTTTCCTTCAAAGAAAAATTGTATTTATTTTATATTTCTTAACAAAGTCTGCAATTTTTGAAGTTGTTTTTGCTGATGGTTCATCTTCTGGTGATATACACTGTTACTGCAACTTGTTTTAAGCCATAATCATTTGCTAAATAGTTAAAAAGCAGCGTGACTTACAACAAAAATATTTTTTTGTTTACTCTTAACTTTAGAAAGTTCTGTTTCGAAATTTTTTATCTAAAGCTCTAAACTCATCTTGTGCCTTTTTTAGATTTTTCTTTGTAATAGGCTTCATTTTCAGGATCTATAGAAGAAACTTTTTTTATAAATAGTGTCAAGTTGTATAATAGCATTTTTACACTAGCCATGTATGTGGATTTGTTTTATCATGTCCGTGTTTATGATTATGTCATGTCCATGTCCATGTTCATCTTCATGTTTGTCTCCCATCTTCATGTTCTGCTTCTCTTCCAATCCATCTCCGCTTTCTAATAAAGTCAATCCTTGTGAAAGGTTTAAAATTTATTTTTGTCTTTAACAGCTTCTTCAATTGAAGAAATAAATGACTCCATATTTGCACCGTTGTAAATGACTAAGTCCGCTTTTACAATTTCCTGCATATCTCCTGCTTTAAGTTCAAAAAGAGTGAGGTTCTTGACTTCCTTTTATTATTGTTTTAACTTCCATTTTATCTCCAACAATTCTCTTCGTAAGATCTGTTACAGGAAAAATGCTGTATAAATAACTTTCTTATTTCCTTTTGTTCTGTAGTCTTTTGTTTTATTTTCATCTTTTGATTTGATGAACAAGCAACTAAAACATACAGCTAATCATAATAATTGAAATAATTTTTCAATTTTATATTCATAAATAATCCTCCTTAAAATTTCTTTTAATGCAAATAATTCTTATTTGTGTTAATATTATACTACTATTAATTTTATTTTTGCAATAGCTAAAATCAAATTTTTGAAAAACTACTTAATTGAAAAATCAAAAAGTAGTGTATTTCTATAAATCGTCTAAATCATCATCTATTACACTTGCTTTTTGAATAAGCTGATGGTTTTGCTTCAAAGAAATCTGTCTTTATTGCATTTTGGGTCTGAATACTCACTAACCCACTTTCATGCTTTCTGGTTCTTCATCATAACCATCATAAAGTTTACCCAAAAGTTTAAAGCAGTGCTTCTAAGTTTCAAGATATTTTTATATAATCTTCAACCATTTGCATTGTAAGACCTGGAATATTTTCCCCAACACGTATTTTTCCCCAAGCTATTTCTTGTTCTACACCTGTTTTAATCATATCTTTATATACAGCAACTTTTTCTTCTGTAAATAATTCTGGTTCTTCATTTTGTAATTCTAAAAAGCATTTTTGAATAACCAAAGATGCGTATTTTCATCTCTATTTATATATCTAATTTCTTGTACTGAGCTAGGCATTTTTCCCATTTCTTCCTAAATTATAGAAAAACATAAATCCTGAATAGAAGTAAACCCCTTCAAGAATATAATTTGCAACCATTGTCTTTACTAAACTGTATGGATCTTTATTTTCTTGAAACTCATTATATAAGTCTCCAATGAATTTATTTCTTGCAAGAAGATGTTCATCATCTCCATTGATATAAAATATTTGTTCTTTCTTCAGGAGAACATATACTATCTAACATATATCCATAACTTTGTGAATGGATAGCTTCTTGATAAGCTTGGATAGTAAGACAAAGGTTAATTTCATTTGCTGTAATATACTCTCCAATATATGGAAGATTTGCAGTTTGAATACTGTCTAAAAATATAAGAAAAACTTAAAACTTTATCAAAAGCAGTTTTTTCATATTCATCCAATATCTTATAATCTTTTTAAATCTTGGAATAAATTTATTTCTTCTGGAATCCAGAAATTATTCATAGCATTTCTGTACCATTCAGTAGTCCAAGTATATTTTTACATTGTTAAAATCATTTAAATTTGTTGTATTTCCATTTATCATTTTTCTTTTTGATAATTCAATATCTCCATTTTCATTAAACAGAGCTTTTTTTATTTAATTCCATAATATCTCCTTCCTATGCTGAACAGCTATCGCATTCTTCAATATCTAAACTCTTTACTTCTAATATAATAAATACTCTTTAGACCTAACTTCACAAGATAAAATCAAAAGTTTTAAAATTTGACTCATCTTATAATCTGTTGTGATATAAAGATTTAAACTTTGTCCTTGATCAATATGTCTCTGTCTAACTCCACCAGCTTTTATAGACCAAGTTTGATCCACTTCATGAGCATTTTCATAAAGCCAAAAATGTTTCTGGAGTTAAATCAGGAGCAACTCTCGGAATAATTGAACCTTTTTTCTCTTCAAGGAAATATCTCATCATAACAGGATCTACACCCGCTGTAGTTCCTGCGATAATTGAAGTTGAACCTGTTGGAGCTACTGCTAAAAGATAAGCATTTCTAAGTCCATTTTTAGCAACTTTTTCTTTTTAGTTCAATCCATTCTTTAGAATTATAATCTCTTTTTCAAAATATTTTTCCATTTTGCCATTCTGAACCTTCAAAATATTTATAGCTTCCTTTTTCTTCAGCAATCTTTGAACTTTCTTTAATAGCAAAAATAATTTATTTTTCATAAACCTTATCCATAAATTCTAGATGTTCTTCAGTTTGCCACATAATTTTTATTTTTTACAAGAGCATGATGATAACCACTTGTTCCAAGTCCAATTGCTCTATATTTTGCATTTGTTATTTTTAGCAAAAGGTGTTGGATAGTAGTTTAAGTCAATTACATTGTCTAAATGCTCTTATCATTGTAGAAACTACAAATTCCATTTCTTCATCATTTTTAGGTCAATATTTCCAAGAACTAAACTTGCAAGATTACAAACTACAAAAATCTCCAGCTTTTAACATCAGTTACAACATGATCTTCTCCATCTATTTGTAAAATTTTATCTTCAACATCTAAAATTTCTTTCATATTTTTGCATAATTTCAGTACAAAGATTTGAAGAGTAAATCATTCCCTTATGTGAATTTGGATTTGCATTATTTGCATTATCTCTATTAAAAATAAAAAGGTGTTCCAGTTTCAACTTGACTCTTTAGAAATTAATTTAACTAAATCTTTTAACAGTTAAAACTCTTTTATCAAGTCTAGCTCTTTAATACAAAGTCTGTATTTTTTCTCCCACTCTTCTCCATAAAAATCTTCCAAACAGAAGCCCATTACTTCCTTTTACTTCATGTGGACAGAATAAATACCAATTAGAATTTATGTTTTCCTTTTGCTAAAACGCCAGAATAAATTAGGGAAACAAATTGCAGGGAAAACATCATGAGCCTTTCATTCTATCATCACCATTATTTGTTCTAAGATTTAAAAACTCAGGAATATCTCTATGCCATACATCTAAATAGACAGCACAAGAACCTTGTCTAACTCCCTAGTTGATCAACTGCAACTGCTGTGTCATTAGTAAGTTTTAATCCATCTATAACTCCACCTGCAACACCTTTTAAATCCACGAATATCAGAACCACTTGCACTGAACTTTTCCAAAAATATAGTCCCATTCCGCCACCATGTTTTAGAAACTTGAGCAAAATTATCTATACTTCTATAAATTCCTTTTAATGTATCAGGAACTGTATCTATGAAACAAGAAGAAAGTTGATGGAATGGCTTTCTGCATTTGACATTGTAGGAGTTGCCACAGTTGCCTTTAAATTACTAAGCACGTCATAAACTTTTTGCAAAAGAAACTCTATCTTTTTCAGGAATTGCAAGATGCATCGCAATACCCATAAACATTTCTTGCATTGTTTCAATTACTTTTATGTGAATCACAAATTAAATATCTCTTATATACTAAATCTAAAGATGAATAAGTAAATAACTCATCTCTACTGTTATCTATATACTTTTTCAAGCTCATCAATATCATCACTTGAATAATTTTTCTAAAATATATTCTCCATATAAACTAGCTTTTTGTTAAAACTTGTATCTTTGATTTAAAATCAACAATATGCCATTCTTTTTCATAATTTGAAATCTCTTTATGAATTTTATAAGCATAAATTCTAGCAGAAATATACTCCCAATTTCGGATTTTTCCTTTGAAGTTAATTCAGAAGATGCCTTTTATCAAAAGCTCAACTTTTTCATTCAAAGTTGAATTTGGTTTAACAAAAGGACAAAAACTTTCTACATAATCTATCAAGCTCATAACCTTCTGTTGAAAAAAATCTTTTGAATTTTAGCAAGTACTTCAATTAAACTTTCATCTTCAATATATTCTATAAAAGAATTTAATTCTTTTCTTAATGAATTTCTCTTTTCTCTATATAAGATATAGCTTTTTCAAAGTTTCATAATGATTATTCTTAGTTAAAGTCTTTTCAACATAATCTTGAATTTCTTCAACACTTATACTTGAATTTTCTGCCTTATCTTGTAAAATACTTTCAAAAACCTCTTCTGCCAATCGTTTTGAAAGTAACTTTTATCTTCATCACCAACACTAATAAATGCTTTATAAATTGCATTTTCTATCTTTGAAATATCAAATGATACTTCTGATAAACTCTCTTTATAATCTTCAATAAAATCACCTCCGAAAATTTATACCCTATTACAAAACAAAAATATATATAGAAATAAAATTTTATTTTGAACTATATATAGTATGTTTTTGGTATTTTTAAAAATATTTTGGTGGATATAAAAATATTACTATTAGTAGTTAAAAATTTTTAAATTTTTATAAAAATAAATATAAAATTCAAAAATATGATATAATAATTATGATGAAAAAAATTTTTATGAAAGGAAAATTAATGAGACTTAGATGGTGAGCAGTCCCGAAATGAAAGAAAATGCTCAGGTAATATTTAATGCAGAAAAGTTTAAAAGGAAAATGGAATGAAGAATTTAAAAATACAAATCCTATTAATCTTGAACTTGGTTGTGGAAAAGGAAAATTTATAAGTGAAATCGCTGAAATAAATAAAGATATTAATTACTGTATATTGGACTTGGATACTAAATGCAATTGTGTATGCAACCAGAAAAAAATCAGAGACTTTAGAATTATTAAATGTTCGTGCAATTCCCACAAATATAGAAAAATAGATGAAATTTTTAGCGAAAATTCCATATCCAGAATTTACATAAATTTCTGTAACCCTTGGCCAAAGAAAAGACATCATAAAAGGAGACTCACTCATCCTAACTTTTTAGCAAAAATACAATAAACTACTTATAGAAGAAGGAGAAATACATTTTCAAAAACGGATGACGACAATCTTTTTCAAAGCAAGTTTAGAATACTTTTAACGAAAATGGTTTTGAAGTAATACTAATAACTTATGACTTAGCAAACTTTGACTATCCACAAAATATAGAAACAGAATATGAAAAACAAATTCAAATCATTAGGAATAAAAATAAAATTCTTAATTGCTAAGAAGAAATAAGAACGTCATCTTAGAATGTCTCCCACGCATCATGATAGTATGGTTGAACAATGTAAAACTAAGTCAATCTAACCCTAACTTTGTTTACTTGTAAACAATAGTAAATTGAGAGAATACTTGTGTAATAGTGAAATAATTCACGTCTTTTTACTATTCAAAGAATATCTCCCCTACGTCATCTCGAGTGTAGTCGAGAGATCTCATAAAGCTTTATTTAGAATGAAATTTTCTGGTCTATGTAAACAAAATTATTTTAATAACAGTAGATAATATTTAAATTTTATTAATTTTAAACAAGAACATCAAAAAGACAGCAATTTAAACTAATTGTTGTCTTTTTAATTTATAAATATTTCAATTATAAAACTTTTAGCTTTTTCAATTAAATCTTTAAAGCTTCCTTTTTCGCAATTTACTTTTACATTCAGGATAAGTATAAAAGATAATCAGTTACTAAATAACAATTCATCCCGGCACTACTCGCCGCAAAAAAATATCTTGTCTTTCATCATTTCCAATCATTAAACACTCCTTTGGTTCAACATCCAGTTTTTACATAAATCTAAATAATATTTAGGATTTGGCTTTGAAAAAGAACTATTACTATAATGAGTAACATAATCGAAGTCATCAATATCAAGTCCTGTCCATTTTAATCTAACTAATGCATCTATAGGAAAAACCGGATTAGTAGCGAGAACAACTTTTTCTTCCATTTTTCTTTGCAAGATTAACTGCAACTTTGCTAAATTATTTTTGCAGTCGAGCACTTCTTTAGCTTAGTAAAAACCTCACTTTGCATAAAACTTTTTCCAATACTTTTTAACATTTGATAAATCAATATTTATAATACTCTTAAACTTCTCCAAAAAGCCTCTCTTCATTAGTTCTTTTTCCCATCATTTTTAATTATTTCATGAGTTGCGGTCCAAATAGCTTTCAACAAGCTTGTTACTTTCAATATTATACTCTGAAAAACTTTTGACAATTCCGTAAAATAAATATCAACAAATAATTTTTCATCCAAAGGAAGCAAGGTTCCATCCAAATCAAATAATATAGCTTTCATTTCCCTCCTTAAATATTACTAATTTTATCAAAAATATATAAAAATAATATTAATTTAAAACTTAAAATCTTTTTAGTAATATATTATAACCGATTTGTATAATATTTTTGCAAAATGAAATGTATTCATATTTTAGATAAGTAATATTTATTTTACATTACAGTATGTTTCTATTTAAACTTTTTACTTGTTATTAGGCTTTAAAGAGATAACAAATTTACATTACAGTATGTTTTCTATTTAAAACAAAAGAATTGATGTAGTTGGTTATGTTTTTAGTCCTAATTTACATTGATGGCATGTTTCTATTTAAACTGAAAGAAATTGACCGAGAAGCTAGCAGTATAATTTAAATTACAGTATGTTTCATTAAAACAGATTTTTCGAAAACATGTTGAGTTTAGTTATGACTATTTACATTACAGTATGTTTCTGATTAAAACAAATACATCAGAGAGAAAGTTGAAGATAAAATAAATTTATATTACAGTATGTTTCTATTTAAACGTACTATTTTTGACGAAAAGGGCTATGCTTATCAAAATATTTACATTACAGCATGTTTCTATTTAAACCTAAAATGTCTGTGATACTTTCTGCATTATCTACAAAATATTTATATTACAGTATGTTTTCTATTTAAAACGTTTACAGATTTATTAATTTTATACAATGATAAAATTTACGACATTCCCACCCTCATGTCCAAGTATTGGATACAGTATATATAAATTTCAAATATCCAACTT
>BNJU01000218.1_pt1 | contig 114872 bp, 170 predicted proteins | sample 8539281 | NCBI WGS metagenome assembly BNJU01 (sample SAMD00202456, study PRJDB9452) | human saliva metagenome | isolation source: human saliva | place: Japan
GATAAAGTGATTCGTTTCGCATCATATAAATTGCAATATCACGATTCAGAGGATCAATCGGGCAGAGACTTTTCCTGCATTCAGATTGCGAATCAATTAGGTCCATCATCTGCAGTGTGTGTTTGGATATTTCAGCTGGTCGTATCACTAGTGCACCGATGCGGGACGATGCCCCTCACATCCGCCCACATGCTGGGAGAGAGAAATGTAGTTGCTCGGAGTGCGAATTATGTTATTCTGAGTATGTCAAAAATGGATGAGCAAGGGTCAGCTCCACTTTCCTACCTGTTTTTGCAGTAGTACTGCATAATGGCTGTGCCGCCAACAATAGTGGAGCCTCTCGCGAGTTGTGCGACGGCCGTCTTTTTGATGCGCCTTGCGCGTGATGGGAGTGCATCTCATCTGGAGGCCTCTGTATGTCTGCGTGATGTGTGCTCTTTGTCCCTCGTCCTGAAATGAGGGGACAGGGCGGCCCATCACAAACTCGAATGTCGGCACCTGCTGTTAGGTAGGTGCTGCTGGTTCGTACTTTGCTGGGGCGTATTTTCGTGCTTTATCTCACGACGATCGTTTCTCTTGCCCATCTCGCGTTCGGCACGCCGCTCTCATCCGGCGGGATGCGTGCGCTGTCGTGTCCGTCCGGCGGGCGCGGTTCGTTGGCGAGCCAGAAGCCCCACATCGTTGTTGGAGAATTCGCCCGCGGCGAAGCGGGTGTACGGTGTCGTCCACGGTGATTTCTGCATATGTTCGCGGTGTAGGGCTGCCCGTAGAGTGGGTCATGCGGACGGATGCATTTTGCGCGTCCGTCCATTCGTGGGCAAATACGTCCACGCCGAAGAGGAAGCATCTCGCCGATGGCGGTGGTTACGTACCAAAGTCCGAGGATTTCTCCACGCGGTATTTCTTGCCGATGGCGGTGGTTGCGTACTCACGGTCTGCTGATTTTGTCGTGGTGGCGTTCCTCGTTTCTGTTGAAAAACTCCCCGCAGATGCTCTGCGGGGATCCGTGTTTCGGAGTGTTTCTATTTTTCTTTCCGTCGAGTTCGTGATGTCGACGTTGCTGCTGGTGGAGGAGAGGCGGTTAAACTCCTCGATGACGTTGTTGAACTTTTCGTCGGGGCTCCGGAGGTGTACTCACGCACCTGACCGATGAGAGTTGTTGACCTGTTCTTGTAGGAGGAGAGGAAGCCGGTGCCGAGGGGAGCTTTTTCGAGGAGAGCACTGATCTCGCCGATCTTTCGCCTCGGTGGCGTTCTGTCGACCCTGTTCGCCGCCGATCATCTCGACGAGCCTCGTGTCTTGCCGTTCAGCCTCGAGGAAGGCGGCTGCGTTCTCTCGCCCTGCGCAGAGCATCGATCTGGGCGAGGCGGAGTTCCCTTGTAGCGGTCGGTGACGACGGCGCTCGAATTTGTCGTAGGTAGCGCGAATTTGCTACAGAGCGGAAGAACTGCGCGACCATTTCCGTCCGACTGCGCGTAGTCGTTTCGGTCATAGGTCTCTGGCGAGTAGTAGTTCTTCAGCTTTGTGGCGAGCGGCTCGAGATCCTTCAGGACTGGCGAGCAGGTCATCTGCCGCTGCATCGATGTCGGGGTAGACACCTGCGACTTTCGGTCGGAACGTGCCGCCTCGAGCGGCGGTTTTCAGATTTTCAACTCGGCAGGGAGATGTACCTCTGTGCTCTCTTGCGGAGGCTGTCGAGGACGGGCGATGGAAAAGTCACAGGTGATGATGTTGTGGCTGTAGTCGTTCGTTGCCTCGAGGGATTGAGCGCCGCCTCGCGCGACGGTGCGTTGCTTGCCGTGGTCTGCTGTGATGCGGCGCTGTCAGCAGTCAGCAGCTGCCGCAGCCCGTGAGGAGTACGGCGGGCGGCGAGCAGGCTGCACGCGGTGAGGATGGAGAGGGCACGCCGAATCGATGGATGGGTCACGAAAATCCTCCTGCCGAAAGTATCTGAACATAGGGAAGACTGATATTCAGGCTCGACCATCTTGACGATCTTTTTCGCCCGTTGTTAGCAAAATCCTCCACATAGCTCTTGCATGCGTCCGGGTTTGCTAGCCTCAATCGGACAAAATCACGCCAATCTGGCATACCATTTTTATCAGCGATTCCCCAGGATAAATAACGCAATAAGTATACACGCAGGTGAGAATTTCGTCAAACGATGCGACGCGATGTACCTTGCTGGTGTTATTTCTTTTCTGGCAGCGTCGAGCGCGTTGACGTCGACGTTGTTGCCTCGTGGCGGCGAGGCGATTGAACTCGACGACGTTGCCGAGTTTGTTCGGGCCGGAGGTCCCGATTATACGCGCGGACGGTCGCGACAAGGCTGTTGATGCCGTTCTTGTAGGTCACGAGGTGCCGGTGCCGGGCGGGGAGTTTCTCGATGAGGGTGTTGATCTCGCGGATTTTCGCCCCGGTGGCTTCCGGATCGTGTCCGCCGCTGCGCAGCATGCGCACGAGCTCGCGTGCCTCCGTGCGCAACTCGAGGAAGCGTGGCGGCGTTCTCTGCCGTCGCTGTGCATCGCGTCGATCTGGGCGAGCCGCATCTCCTTGTAGTGGTCGGTGACGATGGCATCCAGCCGGTCGTAGGCCGAGACGAATCGGTCACAGAGCGAGGAGAACCGTGCCGTCATTTCGTCCGCCCGTGCGTAGCCGTCTGTCGTGCGCGCCCCGGCGGCGTAGTAGTTCTCCATTTGGTCGGCGAGCGGGGCGAGCCTCCAGCGTGCTGCGCAGTTCCTCTGTCGCCGCATCGACGCGCGGGTAGACGCCCGTGCCGTCAGGGCGTGCGCGGCGTCGAGCCTCACGGCGGAGTTTTGAGAGCGGTGGAGGATGATACCGTCAGGTGCTTCCCGCTGCAGGTCGCTGACGGTGGTGGAGACGGCGAGGCCTCAGGGGAGCATCGTGCCGTTGTAGGCGGTCGTTGCTCGCATGTGGCGGCTCGAGTGACGCTTTGCGCCCTCCATACTGCGTGCAGGTGTCTGCCGGGCGGGACGGATTCTGCGCTGCGTCCGCCGCAGCCCGTGAGCAGTATGGCCGGCACGGTGAGCACTGTGCAGGATAGGGCGGCGCATACGCGCCGCAGAAATAGTGCAGCATGGGAATCCTCTCACATAAAACCTTCATTATAAAAAGTATATGATAGATGAAAGTCTCTGTCAAGGGAAGATCACCGTGCGGCGTTACCTGCCGAGCGCTCCTGCTGCATGGAGCCGCGTGAATGATCTCGCCAACGATCTTTCCCCAGTCGATGCCGCCGTTCGCGCGCCGCCGTCGCCGCGCGCTCGGCGTGGCTGCTGCCTCCTGCTCCGCCTTGTGCTCGGCACGGCGCAGCTTCATCCAGAGCCTGTCGTCTGTTTTGTCGGAGGCGTCCCACGCCGCGCAGCTCTGCGGCCGCATCGTCGTAGCGTCCCATGTCAGCAGATCTGCCCGCGGTACTGGTGGAGACGCCAGATGGGATAGGGCGTGTTCGTGTGCGGCGTGCGGTCTGCTGCGTCGAAGTCACTGGAGTGCGAGACGGTCGCCGTGGAGCTCAGTAGGCGCGCCCGCGCAGGTAGAACGCATAGGCACGCGCATTTCCGCAGACGGCGGATCCGATGAGGAGGGAGAGGTCGGCGATGGCGTGCTGCCTCGTCGCCGCGCTGGATCATGCGGATGCTGCGTCGTCAAAGATGCGGCCGAGCTTTGCAGTCTCTCGCTTGCGCGCCGATCTCTGCTTTTCTCCGAGCCCCGCGCCGTCCTCGTAGCGCGTGCGAGGAGTTCGTCGTTCTGCCGCTTCAGCTCATCGCGCTCCTTCTGAAGACGCGCCAGTTCATCCTTGTTTTGTGCGAGGGCGGCGAGATCGACCTTTGACGTGTCCACCCCTACAGACGAGATGCACGCGGTAACGCCACACGTCGCCGACGAGCTCGGCGTTACGTCCTCGCGCAGGACGCGCAGCACCGTGCCTCGCGACCATGCGCACCTCGTCCTGGTGAGCGTGAGGTTCTGCGTCTCCGTATAGCTTTCCGACGTAGACGCCCGCCTGCTCTGTCGCAGAGCGCATCGCCCCTGCCGTGCGGCGTCGCGGGCGACTGGTGAGTCGTTGTCACCGACGGTGTAGACGCCTCCGCCTCGATGGTCTCGCGGGGCGGCGAGTGCCGTGCTCGCTGCGGTGAGAAACAGCGCGCAGCAGAGGCGCGCAGAATATGTCCGATCATGCAGTTCACTCTTGATGAGACATGATGTCCCCTGTGATGCTGTCCATAAACCATCTCGTATTGTTCCAAAAATCTTAAAGGCAGGTGAGATGGATGTTAGACATGTTGAATTTTACCCCCATGACATGTGCTGCAGAGGCAGGATTTTATAGAAAAGATAGAATTAACAAAATAGATAGATTTTCTATAATACCACAGGAGGGGCTTGTCGCGAAAAATGGGCTGTCTTTGTGCTCAGCGTCGTTGTGCTCGCACTTCTGCAAGTGCATCGGCAAACTATCCCACCTCACCTGAATGGGAACCGTGATTTTATCCTCTGCGACGGACACATGGGGACGGCATGAGTACGCTGACCGCACCGCTCACGGTGCAGCAAAAGTACGAACCTCCACAGTATATTATCGCGGTGAACGTTACTCAGTGCAAACAGTGCCGTCGGAGATGAGCGTGATTTTTATAATGGCGGAAGCGGTACCATACGAAATGTGAGTACGAAACGCTTCTTCATAACTGGATTTGCGCGATGTATGTCGAGGGAAATATGGCGAATGACTGGCGCCTTCTTCCTCCAACGGGATCGTGGGCAGAGACGATTTCGATGCCTGCAGGCGAGATCGCACTTCATCTTGCTTTATCACATGAAATTCTATGGAAGCAAAAATTCTATGATCGTTTTCGAATAAAAATGTCGATGTATTTACGGATAGTTTTACACACGGATTCCGTAAGACGAATGCTGAGGATGGAGGGCACATGAAAAATTCTTGTGATGATGGCCTTTTTCTGCTGTTTTTGCCCTGTTCCGCGGATTTTCACTGGCGGGGATGCGCCGTCGTGGGTCGACTCGGATTGCTATTACCAAAGGGATCGGAACCATGTTCCGGGTGCAGGGGTTTCGCGGCATGGATATATACGCGTGGATGCAGCTGCCCGTCGTCGAAACTCTACCGCCCGCCGGAGTAGAAATCAGCGCCGTTGTCATGATCGCTGATCCATCATCCGATACTCAGCGGTTTATTACACATACGCGGCACTACTACTGGTGATGTGCAGTATGAGCGGCGCAGAATGTATGTATGGGATGAGCGGCAGCACGACCTGGAACTACATTCCAAAAATTCTATGGAGAATGGAGAGTGCTCGGCGAATACCGTATTGGTGCGTCCAGCGGAGAATTCGTCTGGTGGCGCTGCCGATCATGAATTTCTATCACAACAGCAATGGTAGACCAGCGGAACAACGGTGCACAGACGCTACTTCCCATTACACAGTTGCTGGTCTGCTTCGCCGCGAAAATTTTTCCTGCGGGTTGACAGGAGCAGAGCGGCTCGGTATAATTCCCACTATCGCCTCGTGAGGCGGTATGCTGATTTAGCCTCAGTTGGTAGAGCAGCCTCATTCGTAATGAGCAGGTCGTAGGTTCAAGTCCCATAATCAGCTCCATTTGAAATCGCAAAGGCTCTCGAGAGATCGGAAGCCTGTATCTCTGATGCGTGAGAATGATTAAGATTTTGCCTTCTGGAAGGAATATAGGGATGGGGAAGAAATAGGAAGGAATCATCTTGTGCGTGAAGGAGCAGTGACGATGCAGGGACGTGTCCACTTCATGCGATCAGTGCGGTTCTCATGTGGTCGACGACGGCGGCACTGGTGAAGAGTCTTCACGGAAATACTGACGTACGAGGCACTCTTTGTGAGCAGTCTCGCAGGCGCTCTTTCTCATCGTCATGCAGCTCGTGCGGCGGCGGGCGCGTGTTCTCGCGCCTACGATATGCGCGGCTATGCGGCGATGGCGGACTCGGGCTCTCGATCTTCCTCTACTCGGGGCTCTACACTACGGGCTTTCGCAGCTGACCCGCAGTGAGGCGTGCATCCTCAATCCTCTGGCCGATGATGATCGTCCTCTTTGGCGGCGTCTCCTCCTCGGGAGCGGATCACCGTCCAGCACCGCCGCCGCCCCTCCTCTCGTTCTCGGGGTCGGTAGCTCACGCTCGGCGGGGAGGGCAGCGGAGGGAACGCTGTCATCGGGATGATCGCCTGTGTCCTCGCGGCGGTCTGCTACGGTCTGTTCTGCGTGCTGGAATAAGCGACGGAACATCGACCAGACCGTGATGATGGTCGTGGCGTGGGGCGTGACGGCACTGTGCTCGCTGCCCGTGACGCTCATCATGGAGGAGTGGGTCACGCTCTCGTGGACGCAGTGGGCGGCCTCCCTGGCTCGATCTTCATCGACGCCGTGGGCTATCTCTGGTGGGCGATGGCGCTCCAGCAGGCAACGAACTCCGCCGCCGTCGCGAATCTTGCCTACGCCGTGCCGCTCCTCTCACTCGTCGTCTCCGCCGTTACCCTCGGCGAGCGCATGACGGGCGCGGCACCTCGCGCTCGTGCTCACCATGGGCGGATATTGCCCCAGAATGTGCGGCGGGTGGGGCGCACGAGGTAAGCCTCTCTGTGCAGTCGGGCGCGAGGATATTCCTCTGCGTCCGTGTGGATCACGGCGCTGTCCAGAAGGCTGGCTGCGTGGTAGGAAACAATCGGATCACTGGTGTCGTACATCAGCTGGATGCTCCATATGTCGTCTTTGAAGGAAAGAAACAGGGCGTCTGTGATGATTTCCGTCCGTTTACGAATGATCGTATCGTTGGTCGTCGCTGGAGAACCGTTTTGCAGCAGGGATTCATTGCGCTGTAGTTCCTTCTCATGCAGCTTTGTAGATGTCATAATGGTGTCGAGAAATCCAGCAACTATTTCGTCCAAGCGTTGGTCTGCCGTTTTGAGGCGGCGTCTGGCGTGGAAAAGTGGCGTGAGAGTACCATGGCGCAATGCCAGAGGCGTTTTGTAGCAGTTCGCGAATTGATTGTTGATAAAGACGGCGTGTCGCCGCTGCGAAGATGCTGTCGGACGAACGGTGTATCTGTCGAGGGGATGTCCATCGTTAGGACAGAGCCACGGTCGTGGAATCTCGCCAATTTTGACGGACATAGTGGGGTGGTGGTTCAGGGAGATGACGCACTTCCTCCGATGTTGACCCGTACCGGCGTATGACTCGGGATTCGCATGCACCGGTGCGCAGGCAAAAGACATAGACGAGAATAGGGACGTAAGACATAGCGGCATCATTCGTCGGAACATTTTGGCAAATTCCTTTCTAACGAAACGCGGCTGAAAATGGAGTCGGTTGGTCGGCGCGGACGTCGTCCGAATGAGGTGGAAAGGGACGCACAGCGAGGGCTGTGGAGAATTTCGTCGAAGCGTGGAAAAATGCGGCAAGGGCGGCTGTCTGAATGCCCCTTGCAGCTTCCTATGCACCGATTTTTATGGAGGATAAGAGAACGGGAACAAGCCCGCCAGTACGGTGTCCTTCTGCATAAAAGGTTAGCTCGGCGATCCATGTATCCGTTTTTCCGCGGATGAGCAGGATCTCGGTGATGATGTTTTGACCGCATGATAGTGCGCCTGCACGGTCAGCCGACGTGCAGGATGCGGCCGTTTTGGGATTGGACTTCATCGCGGATGACCTTTTTCGCTTCCCTGTGAGGAGGTCAGGATGCCTTTGGATCAGCAGCGTTGTTTGTTCGTTTAGGGCGCCCTCCACAGATCCGTTCGTTTGCTCTGCGTCCGTATCGGGCGGCGGATCAGCACGGCGGACAGGGCAAGAGGTGTGTCGTTGTGTGAGAATCGGTTGCTGGTAAAGAACGTGTCTCCAAAAGCGAGGTGTCGACGGAAAACGGCGCCCAGAGGCTGGTGGCAGCTGCATTACGAGGGAGCTGCCGCGGTCGCGGAATGCTGTTGTGCTGAGCGCGGGGAAGATACATCGCCGCTCTCGGCAGCTCTCTGTGAACCTCGATGGGCTGTATCTCGTCCAGTGGAACGCGAGGCTCTGTCACCCGGCAGAGCTCGAGTTTTGACAGAGGTCAGTATCGCGTCGATGCGCCTTTCCTGCTGTGCGTCAAGTATAACAGAATGTACTGATGCGCCAGATCCTCCTCACGTCGGCGATAAAGAGAAAGTCACGCCGCATGGCACCACCGTTATAGGAGAGGCTGATCATCCATGCAGGATGGCTGTCCCGAGAGTAAATATTCACGGATGATGCGGGGGGCGGAATTGGACGCGGGGATGGTGAGAAAATGGTGCGCATAGTCGGAGAGCTGATTATCGTATCGCCGTCCTCAGTAAAGGCGGCATTTTCTTCGCAGGAGATTCCGATGAGGGCATCACGGGCATTCCCCTCGACGAGAAGGTGTTCCGACAACCAAAATCGCTCTCCGATTTTCGTCGAGCAAACGTCCCAGCTGGCAGTATTCCAGCGGCGGCAGATCGATGGGTGAGGCGTGCGCCGAATCCCTCCAGTGTCGTTGCTCTGCAGAGAGCTTGTCCACGGGTTAGTCTCGCTGCTTTCCCGTGCCGAGACAGTTGCCGCAGTAAGAGAAGGGCGCAGACGCTCACGGCGAGAAATTTTTGATGGACATGGGTGCACCTCGTTCTGTGTCTGTATTGCTGCGTGCAGGGGCGGATCAGCGTGGTTCGGGCAGTGCCGCTGATAGGTAAAGGAAGCACTGATACCTGGCATAACTATCTCGACGCATCTTTTTGCTCGCACTTGGCGGAAAATCCTCCACAGAGCACCACTCTGCGTCCGGTCCACCCTCGTCTCGGACGAAAAATCTACGCCAATCTGGCAGACCCTCATTTTATCAGTGATTCCTAAAGAACTCAGCGGGATGTGCCATGAGAAAGCTGCTGCGATGCCATCTGCTCAGGACTGAACTCCCGGTGCAGCGTCTCGCTGTATATCCCGCCCAGCACTGCGACAGTCGGGGATCCCTCGACCCTGTGGACAGTGCCCGCCCCGCCGAAGAAGACCGCACGGCGGCTGCTCTTCAGGATTTCTTTGAGTCTTGCGATCTGTCCATGGGAGGCCTCCTTTCGTCTCTTACAGGATCTCAGGGGGACTCTTTTGCGAAATTGCTATTTTCCACGATCCGCGCTGATCTCGATCGAGGAAAACAGATAGTATGCGTGGTTGGTCATGATTCTGTTGTCCGCATCAAAGAAGAGGTGGATGAACCACTGCCCGCCGCCGCTCAGAGACCCACATCATATCGGAGATCCTTTCGCCTTTGTCTGTAGAGAGCCGAACTGTCAGCGCCGCGCGGGATACCCTGTTTTGCGAGACTTCCTCATCGCTCAGCACCTCCACGTCTTTTTATATCGGCGGCAGCTTGGAGGCTTGCGATTAGCTGATCGGACGCCTCCCTTGAAACGTGCCTTGCCGCCTCGCCCTGCGCGGGCGCACCTGCGTAAGCATGCAAATCGGGGAATAGGGGACCGTACGGGCACGTTTGTGCTCGCTGTGGGTGTGTGTGCAATCAGTGCTTCCAGATGAAGAGGCGCTTTCCCTGTTGGAGGAAGCGGTCATTGATGAATATGGTCTCACCCGTTCGGGCACCGAAAGAGTTGAACGGCCTCCATCGGCGGCAGATACATCGTGGTCGGCAGTACCGCGGTCGCGCAGTGTCGTTCGTTCGATTTCCAATGAAGATTCGATCACGACGGGCTGCCTTTTGGTGCGCGGAGCGTCTCGGGGTCAACTTGGATGAGCATCGTTCTGACTCATGCGGGCTCTCTGCGTGCACCGGCACGCAGAAAAATGCGAGGACGGATATGAGCACGAGGCTCGGCAGGAATAAATTTTTTCAACATAACACAAACCTCCTTGTTCTTATTCTGCACCCAAAGTGCAGACGAAATACAATGCATGCTGTGGATGAAAAACCGCCTGTACCGCGTGGGCACAGACGGGAAAGGGAGGGCTGTGGCACTAAAGCGAAAGCGTGTGCATCTCGTCAATCGCCGTATAAACGTGGCGATGGAATAACGGGAGGTTATCTATGGAGCAGTTTGTTATCCAGTGCGCCGCAGGCGATTCTCACTCGGTGGGGGGCACGCGCCGACGCCCCTGCCGCCTACGACGCAGGAGAGTTGTCACGCTGTGGGGACGATGCGGTCTATGTGCGTGATGTCCTCCCACGTCTGCTGGGCGTGTCGATCTCGGCGGAGGTGTCATTCTTCGCCGATGCCGGGCAGGAGCTCTATATGGGTTCACGCTCTCGCGGAGGAGTATCTTGCGATTGCCGATGATGGGCAGGGGGATCTGGCTGATGCACCTCGCCGTGGGACAATGTATTTTCTTTGACCACGGGCGTGGGAGATGCCGCTGACGGAGCTGGCGATTGATTTCTGGGGATTTCTTCAGCTGGCTGATTTGATGGCGCAGTGGGAGGATTTTTGGATGGAGAGCCATCCGATACGTCGCAGGCGGAGGAGCACCTGCGGAACGCGATGCGGGAACTGGCGCCGGGCTTCCTGAGACGTACCCATTTGCTTTGACGTAGGGGACATTGTGCTAGGAAATCGCTGATCACAGTGCTTCCCTAGAGCAGTGCGCGGACGTGGATATTATTTTTCCACCGGCAGTGCCGCGTGCAGCGCTTCGCCGATGGGCGTGCGGATGATGAGTGCGGCGCGGCGGTCGCACGCGTCTCGCTCTTGTTGATGAGGACGAGATGCTCTCCGAAAAATAATCGATTAGCCCCGCCGCAGGGTAGACGATGAGCGAGGTGCCGCCGATGATGAGCGTGTCCGCCGCGCGGATCGCTGCGACAGCCCCTTCGATCGTTGCGGGATCGAGACTTTCCTCATAGAGCACGACGTCGGGACGGACAATGCCGCCGCAGGAGCAGTAGGGAATGGGCGTGTGCTCCATGATGTAGTCGAGCTTGTGATGTGCGCCGCAGTCCGTGCAGTGTGCGCGACGGATCGAGCCGTGCAGCTCGTATACCGTCCGCGAGCCTGCCGCCCTGGTGGAGGCCGTCGATGTTCTGTGTTACGATCGCTGCGAGATGTCCGCGCCGCTCGAGCTCCGCGAGGGCGTAGTGCCCGCGTTCGGCGCCGCATCGAGATAGACGAAGCGCCGCCGATAGAAGTCGAAGAACTCAGCCGGGTGCGCCATGAGAAAGCTGGTGATGCCATCTGCTCAGACTGAACTCCTGATGCAGCGTCTCGCTGTATATCCCTGCCTGCACTGCGAAAAGTCGGGGATCCCGACTCTGTGGACATGCCCGCCCTGCCGAAGAAGACCGCACGACGGCTGGCACTGAGGATGGTGCGAAGTTTTTCGATGGAGTCCATCATTGTCCCTCTCGATATCCAGTATCCATAGATGGGGTTATTTTTTTCTGTATCTTCGCCGACGCTCACAGAGGAGAGGAGGCGAGGAAGGAGATCGACCGTATTCGTATCATCAGCGTTGCAGTCAAATTGAACGAGCCATGCTCCCGATGAATCGCCAATCCACAGGATTTCGACAATGGTATCCTCTCGTGTGTGAATACGCTCATCGTCAGGCGCCGTGCGGGAGAGCCTTTCTGTTTCAGTGTTTCGTTGCTGAGGATCTTGACATTGCGCATGAGGGCGATGTCTGGTAGAGAGAGGATGGTGCGGTCAGCGTCGTCTTTGAAGGGTTCGGCTGTCGTCTGTGCCTTTCTGCAGGAGCAGGCATATGCGTGAGCAGCGCTGTAAGCGCAGCGGCACATCGCCACTTTAAAAATTTGTCATTGACAAATAGGGTAATGCCGCCTTTGAGCCTATAGATATAAAAATGGACCATTAATGAGCGGTACTCGACATCGTGAGGGCGGAGCCCTGGTCACGGAATCTCAGGTATTCTGTCGCCGATGAAAATCTTGAGCGACCGACCGCATCCTCGGGAACCCGCTGGACTGACGTCGTTTTGGGAAGGCGCTGTTCTGCCCTGAACTCTGTCCGTATGGGTGTAGGGAACGAGCGGCACATGAGCACGAGGCTCGGCAAGAATAATTTTCAGCATGATAGATCCTCCCTTGTTCACATTCTACCGAAAGTGGGAGTGAAATGCAATGCGCTCATGCAGCAGAATCAAAAACGGCGCATCTCCATGATGAGACACGCCGTTCCTGACGAGCGTTATTGCCGCAATCAGAAGCGATAGCTTTTCAAAAAGCATCACGCGTATCACCCCCACAAAGGGAGTAAAACCGACATTCACCAGTCGCTGGATTCATTATAGCACATAGATTCGTTACAGGAAAGCACAAAACGGAGCAGACGATTGCCTGCTCCGTTTTTGTGTGTGATCCCAAATCAGAAGTTGTACGTTCCGTACGCGGTCAGCGATCGATCTATTCGTGCAGATGCGCTGATAATGGACTTGCGACTTTCTCAGGGGACGCTTATAATTGATAGAAAGATAAGACGACAAGGAGGATGCAGCGATGAAAAACGATCGAGATGCTTATTGACGGCGCGCGTGTTACGAGGGCGGGGACGCTCTCCGTCTATCACAAGGCGACCGGCGAGGTGATTGCGGGAGATCTGCACGGCAGGGGGAAAAGGAGGTGCGCGCGGCGGTTGACGCGGCAGAGCGCGCCTTCACACGGTGGAGCCTCAGCCCGTACGAACGCTACGAGATCATCATGCGTGCGGCAAATCTCATGCGCGAGCGGCGCGAGGAGTTCGCCGAGGCGCTTCGGCTGAGGCGGGCAAGCCCATCCGCGACGCACGCGGTGAGATCGACCGCTCTATCGAGACACTCATCCTCTCGGCCGAGGAGGCAAAAGAGCGCCTGCGCGGGCAGACGGTACCGCTCGCGGGGCGCCCGGCTGCAGTAATCGGATGGCGTTCACCATCCGCCGCCCGCTCGGCGTGGTCTGTGCCATCACGCCGTTCAACTTCCCCGTCAATCCGCCGCACACAAGATCGGGCCGGCACTCGCGGCGGGCAACACGGTCGTCTACAAAGCCCGCCTCCGCCACACCGCTCACGGCGTCGCTCCTCTGCGACGTATTCGTCGAGGCGGGGCTTCCCGTCAGCTGCCCTCAACCTCGTCTACGGCGCGGGCGGCAAAATCGGCGATCTCCTCACGGCGGACGAACGCATCCGCTATGTTTTTCCTTTACGGGAGCGTCCCCGTCGGCAAAAAGCCCTCCACGAGGCCGTCGGATTCGCCGAATCTCGCTCGAGCTTGGCTCGAACTCGGCAAACATCGTCCACGAGGATGTCGACGACGTGGCGTGGGTCGCGGAGCACTGTGCGCGGCATGCGTTCGTGAACGCGGGACAGGTCTGCATCTCCCGCCAGCGTCTATGTCGCACGCAGCATCTATGAGGAGTTTTGCCATGCGGCGGTCACGGCGGCGGAGAACTTCCGCAGCGGCGACCTCATGGACGTGCACACGCAGATCGGCCCGATGATCGCAGAGCGCGAGGCGGAGCGCATCGAGGCGTGGGTGCATGAGGCAGAGGCGGCAGGTGCGGCATCCTCACGGGCGGCATACGGCGCGGTGCGTTCATGCGCCGACCGTGCTCACGGACGTCACCCCCGCGATGAAGGTCGTCTCCGAGGAGACGTTTGCTCCGTGTTCAGCATCATCCCTACGACACGATCGAGGAGGCCGCACGCATGGCGAACGACACACGCTATGGCCTGCAGGCGGGCGTCTTTACGCGCTCGCTTGCCGTCGTGAACTACTGTGCCGAGAACCTCGAGGTCGGCGGCGTCATCATCGGTGACGGTGCGACCTTCCGCATGGACAACATGCCCCATGGCGGCGTCGGGCGACAGCGGCATCGGCCGCGAGGGTCCCCGCCTATGCCATCCGCGAGCTGACGGAGGAAAAGCTCATCGTGCTGAACGTCGAGGGTAAAGTTTTCATAGAAAAAGAGCGGTCATCGTGCGGCTGCTCTTTTTGCTGTTCGTTATTCTTTTCCGACGAGCCTCTTTGCCCTGCTTTCCTGTGATGTGGACGATGGTCATTTTCGAGCATGTGAACCTTTTCCATGCGCTCGTCGATTTTCGCGTGTATGCTGCTCCTCCGTATTGTGCGGAGCATATTTGAGGGCGAGCTTGCGCGCAGTCGCCCGTTTTTCCGCGTCGTCCTCGATGAAGCGGATGCGGCTGAATGCGACGACACTGCGGTATGCCGTGGTGTATTTTTCGGGATGATCCGTCGCGGTCAATGACGGCGAAGGAGACATTTGGGTTCTGCTGGAGGGCATCGACCTTGTGTCCCGTCACCGCTGTGTGGAAGTAGATGTGCGTGCCGTCGTAGACGTAGCTGATGGGGACGGCGTACGGGAACTCCCTCATCACCCGCGAGGGCGAGAACGCCAGCTGTATTGCGGTGCAGGATTTCCTCGGTCATTTTTCCTCTGTGAGCTCTTGGCGTTTGCGGCGCATCGGATGGAACATATTTTTACTCCTCATAATACAAAAAGAGGTATCCGCGTGGATGCCTCTTTGTCATCGAGATGGTGGAGACGAAGAGATTGAACTCTCGACCCCAGATTGCGAACCTGGTGCTCTCCCCAGCTGAGCTACGTCCCATGACTGACAGGGGCTATTATAACCCGTGCGGGAGGAAAATGCAAGCGAATTTTTACACGGGAGAGGATAGCACAATACGGCAAAGAAAGCCACGGAGAGTCCCCATCTCCGTGGCTTTCGTCTGCTGCGGGCTATTCTCGTCACGCTTAGCCTATCTGCATTATACCACAAACAGCGGCAGAATCAAGACTTCAGGAAGCACTGATACTCGGCACAGTTATCTTGACGTAGTTTTTCGCCCGCTTTTGTCGGCAACCTCCACATAGCCTCGCTATGCGTCCGCTTGTGCCCTCAATCGGACAAAAATCTACGCCAATCTGGCAGACCCTCATTTTATCAGCGATCCCTTTCAGCATCACGCGCAGATCCGCCGCGATCTGCGGGGCGGTGAGGTGATGCGCGTGCGAGGGCGGCTGGGTCGTAGCGGTTGAAGAAGCGCTTCCCGGCAGGCCGTAGCTCTTCACCTCGACGGTCCCTGTCCGCCCCGTAGAACGCCGCGATCTTTTCCCCAAAACCGCCGTCGAGGATGCCGTCCTCGACGGTGACGATGAGGCGGTGCTTTTCCTGAGGGCGCGTGAGAGTGCCCGTCCAGTCCCTGAGAGGTAGAGCGGGTTCACGACGGTGGCGTGGATGCCGTCGCGCGCGAGCCTCTTTCGCGCCGCCGCAGCGAGCGCGGCAAAGTTCCCTACGCCGATGAGTGCGACCTCCCGCGCCCTCCGTGACGACGATGGAGTGATGGAGCGCGCTGTAGTCTGCGCGGACGGGATAGGGGCTCTCCGCATAGCCGCCGAGTGGCGTGCGGATCATGACGGGATGCTCCGTCTGCGCGATTGCCCAACGCAGGACGGCGAGGTGCTCCTCGATGCTCGTCGGTGCGAGAAAGACGAGGTTCGGAACATGGGAGAAAATCGAGATGTCATAGGAACCCGAGATGCGTCACATCGGTCGAGCGATAGAGCGACGCCCCGTCACGAGAAAGACCGCAGGGGCTGCGGTTGATGCAGACGTCCTGCGCCATCTGATCGTACGTGCGCTGATAGAACGTGCTGTATGTACCAAAGACGGGGCGCGCCCGCCGCGTGCGAGCCCCTGACGCCATCGCGACGGCGTGCTCCTCGGCGATGCCCACATCGACGTACTGCGCACCGAGTTCTGTACGTTCAGCAGGTGTGAGCCCGATGCCGCTGACGATGCCCGCCGAGAGATAGACAAAGTTCGGATTCCGCTTTGCCTCAGCCAGAACGAAATCGACCGTTGCGGCAAGGCACGGATCGGGGAAGACGGATGTTTGACCGCACCGCTCTCCGGATGGAACGGCGCATGACGATGCCAGTCCTCGATCGTCCTCGGCAAAAGGAGAGCCCTTGCCCTTCTGCGTGGAATGTGGATGACGACGGGCTTTTTGGCTGTCCTTTACCGCAGCAAACGCCGCGATCAGCGCCTCGGTATCGTTTCCGTCCGCGACGTAGCGGTAGTCGAGCCCCATCGCGCGGGAAAAAGATTGTCCGCCGCCGTCCCGTTCGTCTCACGCAGACGGCGGAGCATCTCGCACATGCCGCCGTGGTTCTCGGAGATCGACCAGATCGTTGTCGTTGAGGATGATGATGAGGTTCGACCGCATCTCGCCCGCGACATTCAGCCCTCCAGTGCCTGCCGCCCGAGAGCGCACCTGTCGCCGATGAAGGCGATGACGTTCTCTCGGCGCCCCGCGAGATCGACGCGCCTTCGCGAGCCCTCGTCGCGAGACTGATCGAGGTCGAGTGTGCCCGATGTTGAAAGTGGTCGTACGGGCTCTCCGTATTCGTAAAGCTCGACACCTCGCCGTAGTGCGTGGATCGAGATACGCCTCGACGCGCCCCGTCAGCATCTTGTGCGGATAACACTGATGCGACACATCGTAGATGATCTTGTCCGTCGGCGCGTCAAACACCGTGCAGGGGCGATGGTCGCCTCGATCACACCAGTTCGGCCCGATGTGCCCGCCGATGCGGCTGGCACGCGCGATGAGTGCAGCGCGCATCTCTCGCCGCGAGCGCACGCCGCTGCTCAGGGTATAGCCCTTGATGTCCGCTGGGCTGTGAATCTGTTCAAGATACAAGGAGAAAGCCTGAAGAGACTGGAGGCTCAGAGACTTGCTGGAACTCCAATATTCACGAGTAAAACATCACAGTAAACCATTATAGTATATATTCTAAAAACAAACTGGGAAATGCATAGCGGCGTGAAAAGCTGTGACACGAAGGCGTTCTGCTTCCCGCCAGCAGCCCCGTCGGTCGCGTCCTTTGTATCATCAGACGGCAGCTATCTTCTCCGCGAGACGCTTTTGCGTACGTGCGCGGCCTCCTCGCATGGCGGCGGCGCGCGTAGGATCCGTGCGGTCGGCGTAGGAGACACCGCCCGTATATACATAGCCCTCGTAGATCATGCCCGTCAGCCCTGCCGTCTGGCGGAAGCGGCCCGTCAGCATCTCCAGGGGGAAGTTCGCACCGTATGCGTTCTCAGGCGCGCCCGTCGTAAAAGAGAGAATGAGCTTCTTCCCTGCGAGTGCCTTGCCCGTCGAGCCGTGCGAGAAGCCGCGGACGAAGACGTCCTCCATCCACTTCGCGAGGAGGGAGGGCATGCTGTACCAGAAAATCGGGAACTGCAGGACGATGACGTCCGCCGTGACGAGTTTCGCCTGCTCTGCCGCGACATCGATGCGGTAGTCGGGGTAAAGCGCGGAGAGGTCATCGAGCACCGTATCGGGCAGCAGCTCGCCCATGTCCTTCATGATGATTTCTATTGACGCATGAGTCGCCCGTGCAAAGTCGGTGTGACCCTGAGACGATCAGAACATTTTTCTCGGGATTCTCCTTTACTCTTTCTTCTTCAGCGTGCGCAGCGTATCTGCCACGATCTGCTCGGCGGTGAGATGATGCCCCGCGCCAGTTCCTCGGGATTGTAGCGGTCGTGGAATTCCTTCGAGAGCCCGTAGCAGCGCACGCGGATGTGCTCATCCATGCCGTAGTATGCGGCGATCTTCTGCCTGAAGCCGCCCTCGAGCGTGCCGTCCCCGAGGGTGAGGATGAGGCGATGCCTCGCTTTCAGCCCGTCAAGCAGCTCCGTATCGAGCCCCGAGAGGAAGATGGGGTTGATGACCGTCGCGTGCACGCCGTCCTTTGCGAGTTCGGCGGCAGCGTCGCTCGCCATCTGTGCGAAGTTGCCGGCCCGATGATGGCGACCTCCGCGCCCTCCGTGACGACCTGATAGCGGTTGAGCGCACCGTAGTCCGTGCGCACGGGGTAGGGCGACGTCTCACAGCCCATGACGGGCACGCGGATCATGACGGGATGCGCCGTCTGTGCGATTGCCCAGCGCAGCACCGCGAGATACTCCTCGAGGCCTGCGGGCGCGAGAAAGACGAGGTTCGGATGTTCGCAAAGAGCGGGATGTCGAAGAAGCCGAGATGCGTCACGTCGTTCATCCCGTAGAGCGTCGCGTACGTCGAGAGGAAGACGGCGGGATTGTTGTTCACCGCGACATCCTGCGACATCTGATCGTAGACGCGCTGGAAAAACGTGCTGTATGTGCCGAAAAATGGGACGTGCGCCGCCGCGTGCGAGCCCCGATGCCATCGCGACGGCCTGTTCCTCGGCAATGCCCACATCGACGTACTGTGTGCCGAGCGCCGCGCGGTCGACGGGCGTGAGTCCGATGCCGCCCATCGTGCCCGCCGCGAGGAAGACAAAGTTCGGGTTCCGCGCGGCCTCTGCCTTGACGAAGTCCACCGTCGCCGCGAGGAAAGGGGTCGGTGTACGGCTGCTTCAGCGCGCCCGTCTCGATGTCAAACGGCATACGGTAGTGCCACGTCTCAGGGTCTTCTCGGCAAATTTGTAGCCCTTCCTTCTGCGTATGGATGTGGACGACGACGGGCGTTTGGCTGTCCTTTACCGCGCGGAACGCATCGATCAGTGCCTCGCAGTCGTTGCCGTCGGCGACGTAGCGGTAGTCGAGACCCATCGCGCGAAAGAGTTATTCTCCGCCGTGCCGTTCGTCTCGCGCAGGCGGCGGAACTCCTCTACATGCCGCCGTGGTTCTCGGCGATGGACTGATCGTTGTCGTTCAAGACGATGATGAAGTTCGTCTGCATCTCGCCCGCGACGTTCAGCCCCTCGAGTGCCTCGCCGCCCGACATCGAGCCGTCGCCGATGAAGGCGATGATGTTCTCGTGGCGTCCTGCGAGGTCGCGCGCCTTGGCGAGACCCGTCGCGAGACTGATCGAGGTGGATGTGGCCCCAACGTTGAAGAAATCGTGCGGGCTCTCCTCGGGATTCGTATAGCCCGAGACCTCATCGTACTCCTTTTTCCACGAGATACGCCTCGACGCGCCCCGTCAGCATCTTATGCGGGTGGGACTGATGCGACACGTCGTAGACGATCTTGTCCGTCGGTGAGTCGAAACACCGTGTGCAGGGCGATGATCGCCTCGACTGCACCAAAAGTCGGGGACCAAAGTGCCCGCCGTGAATGCTCGCGCGCTTTAGGAGCGCCTCGCGCATCTCCTGAGCGAGCGCCCCTGCGCTGCTCTTCCGTATACCCCTTGATGTCGGCAGGGCGACGTGATTTTTTTCCAGATACAAAGAAAAATCCTCCTTTCCTGTTTCCCAATCCATTCCTATGGCGATTATACCACCGATGGAGACGCAGGGTGTCAAGGCGGATTTTTGCTGGTCATCTTTTTGTTTCATGTGACGGATTTTTTTCAGTAAAGTGTGGTAGAATCACTTTTGATCTACGTAATTTATGGAAGGGATGGAACAGAATATGAGTGAATGCAAAATGAAGGACAGCCGCATCGTCATCAGCGAGGTCATGATGCCGAGTCAGGCCAACCCGAACGGGAATGTCCACGGCGGCGAGATCATGAAGCTGATGGACTCGGCGGCATACGCGGCGGCAGCGGCGCTACGCGCGCTCGAACGTCTGTCACGGCGCGCGTCGATGAGCTCGAGTTTCACCTGCCGATCCGCATCGGCGACCTCGTCGTCGTGACGGCAGATATCGTCTCACGTTGGACACAGCTCGATGGAGATCTCCGTCAACGTCATCGTCGAGGATCTCGACGAGGGCAGCGATCCGCAGCTCGGGCTCTCGGCGTACTTTTACCATGGTCGCGCTCGACCGCAACGCACGCCCGAAGGCCGTGCCGCCGCTCGAGCTCAAGACCGAAGAGGCGCGTGCCGCCTTCGAGGAGGGCAAACGCCGCTACGAGGCGCACAAGGCGCGCAAGCGCGGCGTCACCATTCCCACGGGCGGCTGCGTCTGTGACGCGATTGCCCAGCAGGCGAAGGCGGCGAACACTGCGCACACGGCAAAAGAAGCGAAGAAGTAGAAGCGTTCCTTGAAGTAAGGGAGAGTTTATGCTACAATAAGTACGAGACATGAACAGCAATATTCGGAATACCGAAGAGATTCCCTATGGGGATCGTCGGAGTGAAATCGTGTCTCGTCAAAGATGCCAACAGCAATTCACCTGTCTCTTTAAACAGTAGCGGGCTTGACGACCCCGCAGGACGGGCGGCGCGTCGCTTCCGTCCGTGGCATCTTGTCCGTATATGTCCGCAGTCTGCTGCGGTGAATGTAATGTCCGACACAGTGCATATGCATCTGGGTCGGGCATTTTGCACAAAGGAGGAAGAACGATGCTGGACGCGCTGAAAGAGGAAAGCAACCGAACCTATACGCGGACGGAGAACGATGCCGCAACCTACGCGAGTTCAGGCTCGGACGCCCTTGACTTCTTTGCGGCGGCAGGGCGCGCTGCGGGGAGGCGGGTGAGGCGGAGATCATCGTGCGCTTCACCCGCGCCTTTGCCGCGCATCCGACCCATGCGCTGCGCACACTCTTCTACGCGCGTGACGTTCGCGGGGGTCTCGACGAGCGGCGGCTCTTTTCGCGTGCTGCTGCGTCATCTTGTTTTGCTGTGCCCGCATCTCTCGAAAAAGAATCTGAAATTCGTTCCGGGATACGGTCGCTGGGACGATTTGCTCGTCCTTCTCGACACGCCCTCGGAGGCCGCCGCTGTCCGCCTGATTCGTGCACAGCTTGAAAAAGACCTGCGTGCCGCAGGGGAGGAAAAGCCGTCTCCTCCTCGCGAAGTGGCTGCCGTCCGTCAATACCTCTTCTGCGTGCGGTACGCAGACAGGCGCGGCGGCTCGCGGTCCTGTTCGGGATGAGGGAGGCGGACTACCGCAGGATGCTCGTCCATCTGCGCCGCCGCATTGCACTCATTGAGAATGCGCTGCGTACGAGGAACTATACCTTTGACTACGCAAAGCAGCCGTCGAAGGTACGTTCAGGTACCGCGCGGCGTTCTGGCGCAACGACGTGGAGCGGTACAAGGCGTTTCTGTCGCGTGTGGAGCATGGTGAGGAGCGGCTGCATGCGGGAACGCTCTATCCCTATGAGATCATCCGTCCGCTCAGTGCAGCAGTGGCACCGCAAATCCCGAAAGAGGAGGCGCGTGCCCTGATGTCACATGGAGTGCACTGCCCGACTATACGCATGGAGAGAATGCGCTCGTCGTGCTCGACGGCTCCGGCTCGATGTACTGGGTGGGAACCCCTGCCGAGCAGCGTCGCACCTCGCTTGCCATCTACTTCGCCGAGCGCAATACAGGCGTGTTTCATGGGCACTTTATCACATTTTTCCGAGAACCCGCGGCTTATCGAGATCAAGGGCACGACGATTGTGGAGCGTGTGCACTACTGCAAAAGCTTTGACGAGGCGGCAAATACAAATCTTGAAGCGGTGTTCCGCCTCCTCCTGCGCGCAGCGGTGAAGAACCGTGTGCCGCAGGAGGAACTGCCCTCCGTGCTCACATCATCACGGACATGGAGTTCGATGCCTGTACCGTAGACGCGGACGTGACGAACTTTGAGCAGGCACAGGAACTGTTTGCGGAGGCGGGCTATGCGCTGCCGCGCATCGTGTTTTGGAACGTCCAGAGCCGCCGCCGTCAACAGCCCGTCAAAAATGAATGAGCAGGGCGTCACGCTCGTCTCGGGTGCAGCCCTGAGCATCTTTTCCATGGTCGTCGACGGGCGCATTACCCTCGTATGAGTATATGGAGCAGGTGCTCGGCAGCGAACGGTATGCGGCGATTGAGGTGTAGGCGCAAACAAAAACGCAGCTCCACGCGGGGCTGCGTTTTCTTGTGTGGGAAACTTATTCGATTGCTCCTTCGAGCGCTAGCAAATACTCCTTTTTGTCCAGTCCGCCCGCATAGCCCGTGAGGCTGCCATCTGTACCGATGACGCGGTGACAGGGAATGAGGATGGAGATCGGGTTGCGCCCGACCGCACCGCCGACGGCCTGCGCCGACATCCGTCCGCCGCGTGCGGCGGCAATATGCGCGGCGATCCTGCCGTACGTCGTTGTCGTGCCGTAGGGAATCCCGCGCAGGATCTTCCAGACCGCCTGCTGAAATGCTGTGCCGTGCGGCGCGAGCGGCGGCCGAGCACCGGGATCGCGCCCCGCGAAGTACACATCGAGCCAACAAGAGACCTCCTCGAACACGGGGAGGTCTTTTTGCGTGCTCCACTGATGCAGCGGGGACATCCTCTGAAAAGTCCAGCTCTGTCAGTGCCGCCCCGTCGCTCACGAGGATAATTTTGCCGAGCGGTGAGGAATAGTATGTCGTGTAGGGTCATGCGGATGCTCCCTATGTAATAAAAGAAACTTCTTTTTAATTTAGGACATCATTCATTATAATGAGGATAAAACGTGATCCCTACATGTGCAGAGGAGTGTGTGTAATGCAGTCGAATGATAAAGATTTAGCTGTTTTGATGCGGGACATTCACGCAGGTAGAATACAGCTTCCGGATTTTCAGCGCGGCTGGATCTGGGATGATGACCGCATCCGTGGTCTGATTGCGAGCATCACGCGCAATTTTCCTGTCGGTGCGGTAATGTTTCTTCCCTATGGAGGCGATTCGCTCCGTTTTAAGTATCGCCTGTTTGAAGGTGTCTCCTCGGCAGACAGTTCGCCGAGTGATCTTGTCCTAGATGGACAACAGCGCCTGACCTCTGCCTACTCGGCACTTTACGGTGAGGGCGCCGTACGGACGCGCACAGACAAAGGGAAGGAAATCTATCGCTGGTACTACATCAGCATAGAGCAGGCACTGAATGCGGATGCAGATCGTCTCGACGCCATTACTTCCGTACCGAAGACGAAGCAGGTGACGTCTGATTTCGGCAGAAAGGTAGAGTTGGATCTTACGACAGCCGAAAAAGAATATGAAGCGAAAATGTTTCCGCTCAATATCATCCTCGATCCCACCAAGACATTTCAATGGGAACAGGCATATCTGGCTCACTATGGGCATGAGGCAGACATCTCCAAAGAGTACAGTGACTTTAAGAGCCGTATAGTGATGCCGGTATTTCAGTACAAAATCCCTGTCATCACGCTGGAGAAGGACACGCCGAAGGAAGCTGTCTGTCAGGGTCTTTTGAGAACGTCAATCAGGGCGGCGTGTCTCTCACCGTTTTTGAGTTGGTGACGGCAATTTTTTGCCATGGAGGACTTCGACCTTCGCAGGATTGGGAGCAGCGCTCGCGACCCTATTTCAACGACGATCTCCTTAATGTCGTCACGTCGACAGACTTTTTGACAGCGTGCACGCTGCTCGCTTCCTATAAAGGAAAAGAACGTCGTCAGCTGCAAGAAAAAGACGTGCTGAATCTGAAACTTGCAGACTATAAGACGTCTGCTGATGCGCTCTCTGAGGGCTTTCGCGAGGCATCAGATCTGCTCGCCGAGGAGCGCATCTTTGCACGGCGGGAGATCCCCTACACAACGCAGCTTATACCTCTTGCTGTGCTATGCACACTGCTCCTCGAAAAGCATCGGATCAAATCCTCGAACGTGAAACAGAGAATCAAGCAATGGTACTGGTGCGGCGTCTTCGGGGAGCTTTTATGGCAGTGCAAACGAAAACGCGTTACGTCAACGATGTTGTGGGCGTCATGCGTTGGCTAGACGGCGGTGACTTGCCCAAAACGGTGCAGGATGCCCTACTTCAATGCACCACGGCTATTTATGCTGCGGACACGCCAGAGTGCTGCCTATAAAGGAGTGATGGCGTTGATCCTAAAACATGGGAGTAAAGACTTTATCAGCGGGCAGAGCATGGACTTTACCCAGTTCAAGGCGGCAAATATCGACATCCATCATATTTTTCCACGCAGCTACTGCATTAAGCGCGGTTTCGAGGAAAAAGTGGATTCTGTCATCAACAAGACGCCGATCTCCTACATCACAAATCGTGAAATTGGTGGTATTGCTCCGAGTGAGTATCTGAAACGGATCTCTGCCAAGGTTGACCGGAGTGACCTGATGAAGTATCTCTCCTCACATTGGATTACAATGGAGGACTGTGAGGCAAACGATTTCGATGCGTTTATGCGCCATCGGGCGACGCTCTTCTCGATGCCATTGCTGCTGCAATGGGAAAGAGAATCGTTGAGCGTGACAGCGAGGAAATTGTACTGAAGTTTGGTTCTGCCGGTATAGGCTTTGCGTCTCTTTGAGTAGGGAGATATCGTTTATACAGCCATTGTCATTGCTTCATTTTATCAGTGCTGTCTTAGAGTAGAACTACATCGGTGAGGGCTACCCCTTTTCAGCAGGCGGAAGGAGGAAGGCGAACACAGCGGGGATGAGGGGCGATGGCGGCGACGGTGAGGAGCGCCGTCGTGAGCCCCGTCCATCTGCGATATGACCGAGTACGGGCGTAAAGACGCCGCCGACACTGACCGCGAGCCCTGAGCGTCACACCTGAGGCGAGCCCCACGCGGTTCGGGAGGTACTGCTGACCGAGCACCACCATCGGGCTGTAGATGAGACTGAGTGACGCTGCAATCGGCAGGAGAAGCAGGGCGGCGAGCACAAGGGAGTGTACCTGCGTAAAGAGGAAGATGCACGGCGGCAGAATCACCGCCCCCTGATGCGGATCGTGCGGTGATAGCCATAGCGGTCGGCGAGCCGCCCGCCGAGCAGCGTGCACGCCGCGCCGATCGCATAGTAGACGCTCAGCACGGCGTTGCCCATCGCCTCCGTCTGCCCGAGCTCCCTGAATCCAGTACAGCGCGAGGAAGGTATTGATGCCGAAGAAAATGATCGAACGCCCAAAGACAATGGCGGTCAGACGCAGGAACGAGCTCCACTGATCGACGCCCCTGCGGACGCCTTTGCCTCCGCCGCCTGCGGTGCAGCGTTCAGCTCGTAGAGCCCGCGCAGATGATGGCGGAAGACAGCGCAGATGATGACCTCGGGGACGAGAAAGACGAGCGTTCCACGAGACCGAACGTCGTCACGGCGGCGGTCATGACCACAGGACCGAGGGCAAAACCGAGATTGCCGCCGAAAGAAAAAGATGCTGATGTTCTTCGCGCGTTCGCCCTCCGCCGAGGCGTGATGGACGAGCCGCGCCGCCTGCGGGTGGAACATCGCCGCGCCCGTCCCGCTCACAGCGACTGCCGCGCACAGAGCGGGGAACGTCGTCACCACACCCGTGAGCGCCATCCCGCCGCCGGCGAGGAGAAGCCCGAGCGGAATCAGCCACGGGCAGTTGTGCCGGTCGGCGAGCTGCCCAAAGATCGGCTGCACCACCGAGCCGACGAGATTTGAGAACAGCACGAGCGTCTGCCGCCGTCGCATAGTCGTAGTGATAGGCCGCGATCAGGAACGGCAGCACCGCCGCGAGCGCGCCCCTGATTGATGTCCGAGCACAGATGCCCGCACGAGATCAGATGAGTTATAGGTCCTTACCTTTGTTGTTGCCATACAAAATGCCCCCTGCTGAATGAGATGCGTTCTATATAGAACAAAAACAGGCACTCATGGTGAGGGGCTACAGTCTTTGCGGGGAAATGGCTGTCGTGAGAAGTGGCTGAGCGGAGAAAACAGTATGGGCTTTTCTTGTCCATGACATTTTATTATCTTGGAGCAAAATGTCGCCTGCAGCAGCGACCCCATGTGTGTGGCTTTGCTAGAATCAGGGACAGATGCTCTATCGTGGACGGCGACAGAATAGAGAAAAATGAAGGAGGAAAACACATGGAACGCATGGAAATACACGGACGCTGTGGCATGGCGATTGCATATGCGAAGGTGATTGAGGAAGAGGCGATCGAGCAGATCCGCCGGATGTGCGATTATGAGTTTACGGAAGGCGTGCGCATCCGCATCATGCCCGATGTGCACTGGGGCAGGGCTGTACCATCGGCACAACGATGACGGTGCAGGGACAAGGTCGTTCCGAACCTCGTCGGTGTCGACATCGGCTGCGGCATGTATACGGTCAATCTCGGCAAGGGTGAGATCGACCTCGCACGCTTTGATGAGGCGGCGCACTTCGTCCCTCGGGGCGTAACGTATGGGAGGGGACGGCAGGAGAAAGTTCGACCTCCTGCGCTGCACCGCTATCGTGCACTCAGCGACACAAAGCGTGTCGCGCGCAGCCTTGGCACACTCGGTGGAGGCAACCACTTCATCGAGATCGACCGCAGCGCAGACGGCACGAACTATCTCGTTATTCACACGGGCAGCCGCAATCTCGGCAAACAGGTCGCGGAGTACTATCAGAACATCGCCATCGACCTCTCGCACGGTAAGGACGAGCTGTTCCGCGCGCGTGACGAGCTTATCCGCCACTACAAGGAGGAGGGGCGGCGCAGTGAGCTGCAGGGGCTATCATGGAGCTGTACCGCTCGTTCGAGGCAAAAGGCGGCGGAGATCCCACCGATCTCGCCTACCTCTATGGCAGCTACCTTGAGGACTATCTGCATGACATCGAGATCTGTCAGGCGTTCGCGTGGAAGAACCGCGAGGTCATCGCGAGCATCCTCCTCGAACGGACGGGACTCACGGCGGGAGAGGCATTTCACACCATCCATAACTACATCGACACGGAGGAGCGGATTCTCCGCAAAGGCGCCATCGCGGCACACGCGGGCGAGCGCGTCCTCATCCCCATCAATATGCGTGACGGCAGCATCCTCGCTGTCGGACGCGGGTCGGCGGACTGGAACTACTCTGCGCCGCACGGAGCAGGACGGATCATGTCGCGCAAGGCGGCGAAGGAAACGCTCTCCATGGACGAGTTCCGCAAGACGATGGCGAATGTCTATACAACAGCCGTGAATAAGAGCACGCTCGACGAGGCGCCGATGGCATACAAGTCGCTCGCGGACATCATCGACGTGATCGCGGACTCCGTGGATGTGATCGAGGTACTGAAGCCGATCTATAATTTCAAGGCAGGCTGAACGGCGTGAAATACGGGCGCTGTCTCCGTGCACCTGTCGCACGAATGTCTCCTTTGCTGTATAATGGGGACAGGAGGTGGAACCGATGCGGATCTATGTGGACGCGGATGCCTGTCCGGTACGTGAGCAGATCGAGGATACGGCGCGAATGTATGTGGTGCCGGTCACATTCCTCTGCGATACGCATCATGTCCTGCATTCGGATTACTGCGAGATACGGCATGTGGATGCGGGTCGGGACGCCGTGGACATTGCACTGATCAACCGCTGCCGTACGGGCGATATCGTTGTAACACAGGACTATGGACTGGCGATGTCTCGCACTCAGTAAAGGCGCCTACGTCATACACCCGTGGGGGTGGCGTTATCAAAAATTGAGCGAGGAGGAGCTTGCCGCACAAAGAAAGCAGCGGAGACGCACGCGGGTTCTTCAGCATACATATAAGAGAAACAAAGAGCTGATGCGCAGAACGTTCGCGGAGGCATTTGAGGACTTTGGTGATCCTTGCCTTGGAACATGAGATGTAGGAATAAAACATACACGAAGGCGGGCCGTCGCTTTGACACTCTCTCATGATAACGGGGGAGGCTCGGACAGGTCAGTAAGTGTCACGCGCATGCGTGACGATGGGGACGCCTGTGACGTAAGTTCTTTTCTATCAATAGACATGCAGGCACTTTCATAAAGACGCTCAATACTTCCCGCCCGTGCCGCCGTGGCTGCCGCCGCCCGAGGAGGACGATGACGAGGAGGAGGATTTTGCCTTCGCCGTGCGCACGACGCGCGAGGTGATGTAGTTGTCGTCGCTCTGCGTGAGCTGAAAGCTCTTGTGATCGAGGTACGCATCCGCTGCTGCTGCGGCGGCAATGTTGCTCATCTTGCGGATCAGGAAGCAGCGAACGAGGCAGAAGATAGCGACGGCGAGGAGAGCCGCGATGCAGAGCGCCGTCGCATTGAACGCCGTGCGCGGGTCGTAGGGCGCACCCTCCTTCTCATAGTGGGTGAGCATCATGTCCGTTGTCTTGGCGTAGGCGGTAAACGCATCCGCATAGCGGTTCTCGCGCAGAGCGGGGAGGAACGCCTCGGTCAGCGCATCCATGCACCTGCCGTCGGTGATGCGCGTGCGCATTTTGCTGCTGCTGGAGATATGCCAGTCGCGATCCTTCGGCGCAATGAGAAGGACGATCGCACCGTTTTTCTGCCGTGGGTGCGAGGCGGTCGTGATCTCGTTTGCCGCCAGCGCCGCACTTTGCCGTGGAGATCCTTCAGCGTATAGACGGCGATATATGCCCCGTGCGCCGCACTGAGCTCCTCGAGCGTTGCAGTTCAGTGATGCCGCCTCAGCTGCGGAGAGCAGACCCGCCTCATCCGACAGGAGAGGGCGCTGCCCGCTGCTGGGGCGGCATTTGCCGATATTTGCAGGGGCACATATTGCCATGAGGAGCAGGAGAAGTGCGACCGAGATACGATGTATTGGTTTGTCATGACACTCTCCTATCCGATGATGTACTTGATGGCGTAGTAGAGGAGCGGCAACGCAATCAGCGCGGGGATGAGCGGATAGCGGAGTGCCTTGCGGCGGTCGATGGGCAGCGAGCCGACGACCTTTCCCGTCTGCCCGTTCATCATGAATGTATAGGGCTGGTTCTCGTAGCGCGTCGTGAGAATCCACACGGGCACCATTGCATAGCGCACCGCGCCGTCTCGCTTTGCGATCTGCGCATTGCCATCAAGACTGCGGCGGTGATAGCCCTTGACCGTGTCCGCGAGGATGCTGACCGCACTCGTGCGCACGCGCCGATCAATGCGCGGCGCGGAGGCCTTGGCATCGACATCATATTTGTCCGCGAGATGCCCGGCAAGATAGGCGGGGGAAAAGGGGATGAGCGCGCTGAAGTCAAATGGTTCGATGCTCTCCATATAGTTATCATCCATACGACGACTGCCGTCTGCGGGGACGGCGTGAAATGACATCGTGCCGCTGCGGTGACAGGAGTAGATGCGTGCTCCGTGATGGTCTCATCCGAGGTCTCCGTCACATAGTCGGTCTCCGCACGGAACGTCGCACTTGCGCTGACATCGGCATCAAAGAGCCAGAACGGAACGTACATCGACTGGATCTCCTTGATGCGGTTCGCATCCTTGAATGCATCGGGGAGCAGCCACCGTCCTTGGTAGAACTTCTTGAGCGCGGCGACGGCGTCCTCTTTCGTCTTTTTGAACGGAATGATGACCGCAGGGCGCAGCATCCCGTCGAAAACGGCGCGGGAGGAGGTTCGGACTGCCGCAGTAGGGCACAGGAGGTCGCCATCGTATTGGCGTCGGAGACCAGTTCTGCACCGCAGGCAGAGCAGGTCTGCACCCTGCATCGCGGCGCGCCTCCTCTGACCACTGCGCGTCCGGCGCGTTTGCCGCGGCCTCCTTTTCCTCTGCCGTCTTGGCGGCTGCCTCCTCCTGTGCACGGTAGCGCTCCTCGAGGGCAGCGGCATCCAGCTCCGTATGACAGTGCGCGCAGACAACGCGCGCATCCCCGGATGAAAAACTGAGGGGCGCGCCGCAGTTCGGACATTGATAACTGACGGTTGTTTCGGCCATGAGTTTACCTCGCTATTTGGCTGGCGTATGGTGCCCCTGCAAGAGGCCTACTGCTTATCCTTCTCATCAAACGCATCACCGCACTGCGGGCAGAACTTCGGCGGATGCGTCGGGATCGTCGGGCGTCCAGCCGCATTTGTCACAGCGATAGAGCGGTGCTCCTGCGGGACGCGGCTTGCCGCACTCCGTACAGAAATTGCCCTGATTCACAGCGCCGCACGTACACGTCCACCCCGCGGGGATAGGTCGGGGCTTGCCGCACTCCGCGCAGAACTTCCCCGTGTTGCCCGCATGGCCGCAGGCACAGGTCCAGCCCCTCTGTACTCTGCCCCTGTTGGGTCTGTGCGGGGAATGGATTCACCGCGCCGCTCTGCATTGTCCTGCGGGCCGAAACGTACCCATTGCGCCCATGCTGAGATTGCCGACCATGCCGAGCCCCATAAAGCTAGATGCAACGCCGTTCTCGTTGCTTGCTGCCGTGCGTATCGCGTCCGCCGCCGCACCTGCGATACGGCCGGCGCGCAAGTTCGCATCACTCATGATCGCGCCGTCCTGCAGATCTTTGATGCGCTGCTCATCGCGTTCGTCCGCCTTGACGCTCGACACACCGAAGGAGACAATCTCGATGCCGCGCTTTTTCGCCCCACTCGGCAGACAGCTCAACGGCGAGTGCGTCACGTATCTCCTTCGTATAGTTGATGAGCTGCGAGTAGCGGATACCCCTGCGCCGCAATGCGCCCGAACGCGGGCTGCAATGCCGTCAGCAGCTCGCTCGCGCAGCTGCTCGTCGATCTCGCTGCGCATATAGTCGCCGTCCACGTTGCCGCAGACATTGGTATAGAAGAGAATCGGATTCGCAATGCGGTAGCTGTACGTGCCAAAACAGCGGATGTTTCACGTTGAGCGTATAGGCGCCGAGCACCGTCTCAAACTGGATCGACTGTGCCGTGCCGTACTTATTGCCGATGATCTCCTTCGTATTGACATAGTAGATGCGCTGATCCTTCGCAGGATCGCCGCCGAACGTAAAACGTCTGCCGATATTGCGCAGCACCGCCTTCAGATCGCTCGCGAGATCGCCGCCGAACACCGTCGGCTCGGTCGAGGCATCGTACGTGTATGCGCCCGGCTCCGCGCAGATCTCCACGACCTTGCCCTGATCGACGATCATCATGCACTGCCCGACATTCACCACAACGACCGAGCCCGTCGTGATGATATTGCTCTCACCGCTCGTGTTCGAGCTGCGCCCGCGCGCACTCGTGCGCTTCTCGCCCTTTGCGACCAGCGTGTCGGCATCGAGGCTGTCACAGCAGTAGAACTCCTTCCACTGGTCGGCGAGAACCCCGCCCACCGCGCCGGCAGCTGCCTGAATCAGTCCCATCGTTTTTTTCCTCCTAGGTTCTGTCACTCAATACGAGAATCATTTTAACATAAGTACGGGAAAAAGGGGATTAGAATTCGATATAAAGACAGAAGGGAAAGAAGTATCTGGAAATAAAAAGAAAAAGAAGTGTCTGGGAATAAAATGAAAACGCAGGATAACGCTTTTTGTTGCGCGAATGCCATATGATGCGACGGCGATCCGCGTACATTACGCTAAAAGAATAAACCTGAACATGAGAAGCAATATTGACACGATGAAAGTAATTTTGTATCATTACTCTGTATAAATTGATTCTCAGTTTTCTTTGATGGCCGACAATGGAATGTTGGCGGGTGACGGCAGTCGACGGACTGCACAGGAGGCTTCGATGATTGAGGGAATGAAGGCGCGCCGCCGTGCGGCAATGTATGTGGCACTCGGACTGTCGGCGGGCAGTACGGCACTGCTCTATGGAGGGACAGCGCAGGCGGCGGAGACGCATGACTACACGGAGACTGCGGCGACCGTCAGTGGTCTTGAGGGCACGGATAAGACCGGCTATATGAGCGACAACCGCATCGTGCTCGGCACAGAGGGCGGCCCTGACGGATCGCCCCGTTCAGATACCTTCGGCATTTTCTCGGGCGGCGGCAAAGAGGACGCGAGCCGCAGGATGTCAGCAATAATACCATCACGATTCATGGGCTGCACGCGAGCAACGGCGGCGGATGCAGCATGGTCTACGGCGGCGTCAGCGACACGGGTGCGGTCACGAGGAACAAAGGTCATCTTTCAACCACGGTGACGACGGCGGATGCCCTCGTCGGCGGCTACACGATGCGACGGACAAGGATGTGCGCGGCAACAGTGTCACGGTCGCAGACGGAACGATCAAAGGACGACATCATCGGCGGCTGGGCAGGGCGTGGCTGCGGGCACGGGCACGCTCGCAGAGAACACGGTCGCCATCACAGGGCGGCACGATTGGAAGCCATGACGGCGGCATCGTTTACGGTGCGCGCACGAGCGGGAACGGTGTTCTTACCAACAATCACGTTTCCTTTGCAAATGCGAGCTCACGCAAGGCTCTCTATGGTGCGGCGACAGACGACCCGAACAGTGCGGCGACGCTGCGCGGCAACGGCGTCACGGTCACGAGCGGTACGATCAACGGCTCCGTGGAGGGAGGCCGCTCCGTGGGCACGGGTGACGTAACAGGGAACACGGTGTCCATCAGCGGAGGCAGTGCGCTTGTCGCTGATCGGCGGCTATGCGTCGAATACAGGAAATGCGACGGGCAATGTCGTCACGGTGACGGGCGGCACTGTGACGGGCGGGATTACCGGCGGATATGCGGCAGGCACGGGGCGGACAACAGGGAATACAGTCAACCTTGGCGACGCGACACATACCGATCTCGCGGGGACGGTGCTCTCGGGGAGTGATGTGTCGGGCGGCAGCAAGGCGGATGATATTACGGACAATACGCTCAATGTCGCGGCAAAAGAATATCCATGTAAAGTCCCTCCACAATTTTGACACGTACAATTTCAAACTGAACAACGCCTTTGCAAATGGGGATACGATGCTCTCGGTCACAGACGCGGGGGCGTTCAGCGGTACGGGCGTCGACTGGTCGAAGATCAACGCCGATCTTTCGGGGATCTCGGCGGACTACATCAACAATATCCACGGCGTTCATCGTGTGACACTCCTAAAGAGTGCGGGACGGACGACCCTATATTTCGACAACTATGCGGACCGCAGCTTTGCCGCGACGGATATCCACGAGAGCGGGCTGGTGACGGATACGGATGAGGCCACGGCGCAGTCGGTCGAATGGGTCGTCAACCGCTTTAAGGATGGCCGCGTCACCTATGATGGTACGGCGGCGACGGGGTACGAGTCGATCTACGGCGGTGTTTCCTATGAGGGACATACGACGACCGGCAATCAGCTGACCGTGACGGGGGTATACAGCACGGACGAACCGAAGTATGCCTATGGCGGCAGGAACGAGGGCGCGACGGGTGATGTTACGCGGAACACAGTCACCATCGACCTCGCGCACGCAGCAGATCTCGTGGAGGAGGTCTACGGCGGCATGGCGAGTGCCGAGGACAACACGGGCGCAGTCGACCACAACACCGCCAACATGAAGAACGGCTCGACCCGCCTGCTCTACGGCGGCTATACCTTTGGCAAGGGGCGGTCACGAACAACGAGGTGCACTTCGAAGGCGGCACATCGACGGGGTATGTCGCGGGCGGCTATCTTGACAACACGGCCAGCACGGCGGAGATGACGGGAAATAAAGTTGTCTTCACCAATGGTACGGCGGCAGAAATTGTCGGTGCAGACAGCATGGCGAGGGGAAGCTGAGCGGAAACACGGTCACCTTTGGCGGTGCGGGCAGCGTGGCAGAGATCCTGCGCGGTGCACTCGCGGAAAATCAAGCAGCGGTCGAGGGGAACGCGGTCACCATGACGGGCGGCTCGGCAGAGCGTGTCTACGGCGGCACGACCTGTGCAACGAACCCTGCGACGGGAGATCTCGTTGCGGGCACAGGAAATGCGCTGAACAATACCGTCACCATCGGGGGCGGTGCCGTCACGAAGGAGATCATGGGCGGCGTTGGCTACCATGCGGACGGCAACGTCGTCACCATTACGGGCGGCACCATCGGTACGACAGCGCAGGCTGCGGATGTCTACGGCGGATGGGCAGCGGGGCCGGGCAGCAGTACGACGGGCAACACGGTGAATCTCGGCGCAGCGGACGGCACGTATACGGCTGACCTCACGAATGCGAAGATTCACGGCGATAACAGCTCGGACGATTCGGTCAACAACAACGTGCTGAATGTATACAGCAAGGACGTCACCGTCAAGAGTGTCGATACTTTTTGACAAATACAATTTCAAAGCTGAAGGATAACATCGGCGACGGCGATACGATGCTGACGCTGGCAAACGGCGGCTTTGGCAGGGATATCGACTGGAACAATGTCACCGTGGATCTGACGGGGCAGACGGGGAATCCGAACGGGACGATCACGCTGCTCAGGACAAATACGGCGAATGCCCCTCAAGTTCAAGAACTACGACGTGCGCGATCTCGTGAACGACCCAAACGCCGATTATGAGGCGTTCCTGCGCACCGATACGGATAAGGTTGCGGGGCAGAGTACGCATGAGGCGAGTGCCGTTACGCTCAGTACCGGCCGTTTCCGCAAGAGCAGCTGGACGTATGACGGAACGAATCCCGTGACGAAATGACGAAGTCGCGGGCGGCGTCTCGCGCGGGACGGACATACGGCGGAGGGGAATACGCTCACCATCACGAGCGTTGCACCGGCAGGCCTGAATGCCGCCTATGGCGGTGAGGCAAAAAGCGCCTCGGATGTCAGGAATAACCATGTTATCGTCGAGGGCACGGGAAGCGGCACGATTGAGAATGTCTTCGGCGGTGCGACCGGAAAGGCAGACGGCGCTGCTGGAAAATAACCATGTCCGCATCACGAGCGGCATGGTCACGAACGCGATGGGCGGCTCCGTTTCGGGGACGAATGCCTCGGCGACGGGCAACGATGTCACGATCACGGACGGTACCGTCGCGAACGTTATCGGCGCGGGCGGGGCTGCTGGAACCGGCAATGTCACGGCAAACCATGTCATCATCGAGGGCGGTACGGTCACGGGACAGATCGTCGGCGGGTATACGCGCGCGCTGACGAGCCGCTCGAACGGCAACACGGTCACCCTCGGCGGCGGAACACTCACGGGGGCGAAGGTCTGGGGCACGAGCTACGTCAACGCGAGCAATCAGGCCGCCGTTCTTGGCAGCAGCGACGCACAGATCGCAGGCAATACGCTCTCCGTGACGGCCAAGGATCTCACGGTCAATAAGATGCGCAACTTTGAAAAATACACCTTCAAACCGACTGCCGCCGTACAGAACGGTGACACCATGCTCACGCTGTCTGCGGCGGGCGGCTTTGGCGAGCTCTCCTCGGACGGCTCGGCGGTCAAGGTCAAGTGGGCGGACGTTACGGCGGATCCGTCGGCACTTTTGGCAGGCGGGTCAGGGACTGCAGGGCAAGAACAGCATCACCCTCCTTAAGACCGCTGACGGCGCGGCAGATCTCCATTTTGACAGTTACGCCGCAACGGCGAAAGGCAGACGGCACCTACGAGACCATCCTCCGCACGGACGGAGATGCATCGGATACGGCGGCCATCCTCCTTGATGTCAACCGCTACAAGGGCGGTCATGTCACAACGGATCAGGATGCCGACAGCGATCTCTATGGCGGCTACTCTGCCTCCGATCATACGAATGCAGGGCAGACGATCGGGCATACGACGTCAGGCAATACCCTCTCCGTGACGCGGATTGCGAGCGGGAAGAATATCAACGCCTACGGTGGCTATACCGGCGGCACGGCGGGCGGCGCAGAGAACAACGAAACTCATCGTGAACGTTACAGCAGCGGGGGCCGGTACGATCAACAATGCCTATGGCGGCTACACGAAGGGCGCGGGCGCAGTCAAAGGAAATCAACTGACCTTCTCGCAGGGGGCAACCCTCGGCGATCTCATCGGCGGCTACGCAGACAGTGCGGCGCATGCAGCGGAGGTCACGGGCAATACGGTCACCGTGACCGGTGGCAGCGTCGGCGGCCCTCGTTTATGGCGGCAGATCGGATGGTACGGGCAAGGTGGAACGTAATACGGTAACGCTTTCGCAAATGTGACCGTCGGCGGCGATGTCGTCGGCGGCTACAGCGACACGACACCGGCGGCAGATACCGCCGTGACGAACGGGAACACCGTGAATCTGTACGGCACGACCGTCAACGCTACTGTTTTCGGCGGCGCAGTCAAGAATAGTGCAAACGTGAAGGTCGGAAACGGCAAGGATAACACCCTCGCCATCCATGCGGCAGGGACAAAGATCGCCGACTTTGCAGGGTGTGCAGAACCTCCGCTTTACGTCCCCGAGGAGCGCACGGCGGCGGATACGACGCCGATGCTCACCCTGACGGCAAACGCCGACAAGGACATCCGCGGGCTCTCGATCGGCGTCGGCATTGCGGGCGAGCACAGTGTCCTCGCGAAAGGCGATACCATCAGCCTGCTGAAGATCGCGGCCGGACATACACTCACCACGGATGCGGATCTTAGGAACGATGTCACGGGGATGCAGGGCGTCAGCATGAGATACCGTTTTGGTCTCGAAAAACAGGGGAACGATGAGCTCATCGCCACGGTCCGTGACACAGAGATCAATCCGCAGACGAAGTCCCTCGTCGAGACGCGCGTCGCCGCTGCCGCACTCATTAACGGCGGGGCGGATCTCCTCGCAGAGAGCGGCATGAACGCTGCCATCAGCGCAGGAAACACGGCAGATCAAGGAATGGGCGCACAGGCCGCAGCAAACGACCATACCTATCATCTCTGGGCGGCACAGAGCGGCTCTGCCCTCCGCCTGAACTCGGGCTCGCACATCGACGCGAAGGGCTGGAACCTGAACCTCGGTTTTGCGCGGCAGAAGACAGCGGCGCACAACACGCTCACCTACGGTCCCCTTCATCGAGTACGGGCGCGGCAGCTATGACTCCTATTTGGACGACGGTACGCACGGTGACGGTGCGTCAAGCTACATCGGCGCAGGCATCATGGCGAAGTCGGTCACGGAGAACGGCTCCTACGTCGAGGGCAGTGTTCGTGTCGGTCGTACAAAGAGTGACTACACGGGCAGCATCGCGGGGCAAAGTGCGGGCTATGATATGAGCAGTACCTACTATGGCGCGCACATCGGCGTTGGGCAGAAAAAAGAACTCACGGGCGGCACGCTCGAGACGTATGCGAAGTACTTCTATGCACACCAGAGCGGCGGCAGTGAGCGACTGACGACGGGTGACCTCTACGACTTTGACGCTGTAGACTCCCACCGCCTGCGCATCGGCACGCGCTGGACAAAGGAAAACGGTGCGGGTGAGTTCTACACGGGCCTTGCCTATGAGTACGAATTTGGCAGCGATGCGCGCGCATCCTATGCAGGGTACGGCACCCCGACCCGACGCTGAAGGGCAGCACAGGGATCTTCGAGCTCGGTTATCGCTTCGCGCGCCCCGACAGCAATGTCAGCTATGGGCTGAACCTCACGGGAATGATGGGCAAACGCCGTGGCATCACGGGGAGTATGCAGGTGAACTGGGCACTGTAAGAAAACACATACGCAGATGAAATAACGGGCTGCTGTACGAAGCGGGGAACTTCGTGCAGCAGCCCGTTGCTCTGTCTATGAGATGATGCTGTGAGGGGTCAGGTAATGGACGCCTTGTAGATGCCGTCGACGGCCTTTTTCCAGCACGGCATCAAACTCCCGTGTCGCTCTGGCTAGCGCGCAGATCCTGCGCGAGCGCACGCGAGAAGCTGGCGATGAGGCCGTGGTTGCGTGCGAGTTTCTCGTTCGCCTCGCTCTGGGGAGTAGCCGCCGCTGAGAGCGACGACGCGGACGACATGCGGATCCTTCATGATGTCAGCGTAGAGGTCGTCGACGCTCGGGATGGTGAACTTGAACATGAGCTTTGCGTCAGCGGAGAGTTTGGTGAGGTTCTCCTGATGACGCCGAGCATGATCTCCTCTGCCATTGCCTTTATCGGGGCAGTGGATGTCGACTTCGGGCTCGAGGATGGGGACGAGCCCCTTTGCGATGATGTCCTCACCGAACGCAAACTGCTGGTTGATGATAGCGCGGATGCCGTCGGATTCGCCTCCTTGATGACGGAGCGCATCTTCGTACCGAAGATGTGACGCGTGTTTGCGCGGTCAAGGAGTGCGCTGAGGTCAGGGATGGGTCTTCATGAGTTGAACGCCGTCCGCCTCCTCGGCGAGCCCCTTGTCGACCTTCAGGATGGGGATGATTCCTTCTTCTCCCAGAGGTAGTCGGCGGTGTAGAGTCCGTCGATCTTGCGGTCCATCGTGTTCTCAAAGAGGATGGCGGCAAGAATTTTGCTTTTGTCGAATGCGGGACTCTTGATGATGCGCGTGCGCATCTCGTGAACGCGCGTAAACATCTCCTCGTCACCGTGGTAGGCACTCTCGTTGATGCCGTATGCCGTCAGTGCTTTCGGCGTCGACCCGCCGCTCTGATCGAGCGCGGCGACGAAGCCCTTATCGTGCTCCATGCGGGTGAGCTGCTGCTGGTTCATAACAGATTCCTCCTTATTTATCTTGTTGTGGGAGCAGAAAATTCTGCTTTCTTATATTATAACGCAGATCAAGAAGAAACTCAACGAATATGATATTTTTATCAGAGAACGGCAGGGGGAATTGAGTCAATGCAATAAATGTGATAACATGGACAGCAGATATGTGTACATTATAAGGAGCTGTACAATGGGACTTTATCAGTGGATACAGGAAAAGATCTTTGATACCTACGAGACGTGGCGGCTGAAGAGCAGCCTATCCAACCACTCCGGATTTCATATTGTTGGCATCGACAACGATATTGCAGCGATGCGGGACGGCAATAATATGTATTTGGAGCTGTATCCGCCGCAGGCGATTGAGGGCTGTACGTGCATGAAGGCGACGCGCGGGCGTGCGCACGGCACGGTGAATTTCTCCCTCACGATCGACGGAAAAACCTACGGGATCCCCGACCTGCGTGACGAGGAGGCCACTGCGATCATGCGGGCGTTTGTGCAGCGCAGGGTGCTGCCGCCCAAAGAGCGATATCAAGAGGTGCACGCGACGAGCGGCGCAGAGCAAAAGGCGGCGTTCACGGCACTGGCGGAGATGCTGCTCGGGGCGGAACGCGCGGAGGCGTTCTGCCGCCGTGTGGAGCTGCCGACGCATACCGAGGAGAGCGACGCGTGGAATGATGCGTGGTATGAGCTCTCGAAGGAGATGATCTCCTGCGGGCGGGCTGCCATACTGGCTACGAGAACGGCGAAGGAGGACTTCGTCGCGGCACTGGAGGAGCTCGTCGCGGGACGGGAGCTCTCACTGCCGGCATCACTCAGCGCAGAATATGGCGTCCCCGCGTGGTGTGAGGAGGTAAACGCACAGTGGACGGATACGCTGCTCGCGGGGATGGACGACGGCACGGATGACTACGTGCTGCTCATTCTGTCCATGGAGGAGTTTCGCCGTGCGAAGGAATACGCACAGACCATCCTGCAGCGCATCGCACGCGCGGAGGAGATGTGAAGCGTGGGAAACTAGGCGTGGGCGTTTGCCTGCGCCTTTTTCGATCTTGTGAGAAATCGCGCTTTTCGTGCGACCGTGCACTGCTCACCCCTGTTATGCTGTGGATAGCATATTTTTTTGAAAAAGTTGTTTACGTTGTACCGTAAAAACGATATAATAAGTGTATCGAATGTAAAAAGGAGGTGATCCTATGGCAACTGTATCCGCACAGATCCGCATTGATGCTGATGTCAAGGCGCAGTCGATGGCACTCTTCCAGAATCTCGGGCTCGATCTCTCCACCGCCGTCAACGTATTCCTGCGTCAGTGCCTCATCCATCGTGGACCGCCGTTCTCGTGAAGGAGAGAGAGGCATACCGCCAGCTTCATGAGGCGATTCAGGAAATGGCAGATTGCGATGACCCGTCGATCCGTCTTACAAGAACTGGATGGAACGAACGCGCTGGCGAGCATGCAGTATGAATCTGAGTGTAGGAAGACCTTTCGCGCAGCACAAACGAGGGAATCAGCACGTATCGGGTTGGACGTTTCGATCTCAGGCGGCGGCAGATCTTAGAAATGCTCTTTCGAGAATGATGTATCGGATACTTTGGCTCACGGGGACTATTCGCAAATGCGCAGCATGTCGCGGATTGAAAAGCCCAGATTGGCTCGGATCTATCGCATTGACGGAGATGCGATTTGCGTCGCATCACGTTGATAGACACTTTGCGGGACGCATGCCGAGTCCGTTTCGTTATGCCCGTGAAAAGTGACATGTTTGAGGTGTTCTTTCCGTAGAGACATGCATGCACAGTAGCCATCGCTGCGAGTCATGTAGAGTCGGTGAGCAGCATATAGACCATGCGTTTATGCCATAGACATCATGCAAAAATCCCCCGCACATTGTGCGGGGGATTCGCTGTTTTTCTGCTGCTCAGCAGGTATGGCACTTGTCGTAGAGGCCTTTTTCCTTGAGGAGTTTGACCATGGTCTCGCCGATGTGGGCGACGGTATCCGCGACGGGGATGCCTGCCGCATTGAGCGCTGCGACTTTGTCCGCCGCCGTGCCCTTGCCGCCGGAGATGATGGCGCCGGCGTGGCCCATGCGCTTGCCCGGAGGCGCCTGACGCCCTGCGATGAAGGCGGAGACGGGCTTGTTCGGCATGTTCTCCTTGATCCACTTCGCCGCGTCCTCCTCGGCTGTGCCGCCGATCTCGCCGATGATGAGGACGGCGTAGGTGTCGGGGTCATCCTTAAAGAGCTGGAGCGCGTCGATGAAGTCCGTGCCCTTGACGGGGTCGCCGCCGATGCCGACGGTGGTCGTCTGGCCGATGCCTGCGTTCGTGAGCTGGAAGGCCGCCTCGTAGGGTGAGGGTGCCGGAGCGCGAGATGAGGCCGACGTGGCCGGGCTTGCTGACGGTGCCCGGCGTGATGCCGAGCTTCGACTGCTGGGAGGTGAGGAGGCCGGGGCAGTTCGGTCCGACGAGGCGGGTCTTTTTGCCCTGCATGTAGCGGCGTACCTTTACCATGTCGAGCACGGGGATGTGCTCGGTGATGCAGACGACGAGGTCGAGCTCTGCGTCAACTGCCTCGAGGATGGAGTCCGCCGCAAAGCGTGCGGGGACGTAGATGACGGATGCCGTTGCGCCCTGTTGCCTTGACGGCGTCGGCGACGGTGTTGAAGACGGGGACGCCGTGAACCTCCTGGCCTGCCTTGCCGGGGGTGACGCCTGCGACGATCTTCGTGCCGTAGGCGAGCATCTGCTGCGTGTGGAACATCGCCGCCTTGCCCGTGATGCCTTGGACGATGACTTTGGTGTCCTTATCGATCATGACTGACATATCGTATACCTCCCTCTCTCACGCCTTCGCCTGTGCGACGAGTTTCACGATCTGCTCTGCGCCGCCCTCCATCGTGGGTGCGGGGAATACGTTGCCGATCGGTGTGTTCTTGAGGATCTCGCGTCCCTCCTCGACCTTCGTGCCCTCGAGGCGGACGACAACGGGAACCGGGAGGGATTTCCCGTCCTTCGAGATGATCTTGGCCGCCTCGATGATGCCGTTGGCGATGTTGTCACAGCGGTTGATGCCGCCGAAGATGTTGACGAAAATGCCCTTTGGCCTGGCCGCCCTCGAGCATGATGTTGAATGCCTTGGCGATCTTTTCGGCTCGGAGTCGCCGCCGACGTCGAGGAAGTTCGCGGGCTCGCCGCCGTAGTGCTTGATGATGTCGACGGTCGCCATGGCGAGGCCTGCGCCGTTGACCATGCACGCGACGTCGCCGCCGAGGTTGACGTAGTTGAGCCCTGCGGCTGCCGCCTCGCGCTCCTTCGGATCCTCCTCGGTCTCGTCGCGCAGCTCCGCGATGTCGGGGTGACGGAAGAGGGCGCTGTCGTCAAAGTTGAGCTTCGCGTCGAGTGCAATCACATCGTCGTCCTCGGTGACGACGAGCGGGTTGATCTCGACCTGCGAGCAGTCCTTGCCGATGAATGCGGCGTAGAGTCCCTGCATGAGCGCCGCTGCCTTGCGGACGGCGGGGCCGGGGATGTTGATGGCGTACGCCATGCGCGTCGCCTGGAACGGAGCAAGCCCGATGACGGGGTCGATGTACTCCTTGATGATCTTCTCGGGGGATCTCGGCGGCGACCTTCCGATCTCCACGCCGCCCTCCTCGGAGCCCATCATGACGATGCTCGCCGTCTGGCGGTCAACGACGAAGGAGAGGTAGTATTCCTTTTGATCTTCGAGCTTCCTCGATGAGGAGACGGTTCACGACCTTGCCCTCAGGGGCCGGTCTGGTGGGTGACGAGCGTCTTGCCGAGGAGTTCCTGCGCGTAGGCGCGGACTTCGTCCTTGTTCTTTTTGCGATCTTGACACGCCTCGCCTTGCCGCGTCCACCTGCGTGGATCTGCGCCTTGACGACGATGACGGGGTACTGAGCTTCTCCGCGTTCGCGACTCGCCTCATCGACGGTAAACGCCGGCAGTCCGTTCGGGACATTGACGCCGAATTCGCGCAGAACCTGTTTGGATTGGTACTCGTGAATGTTCATTTGCAATTCTCCCTTTAACTTTTTGTGACGAAAGCACAACTCTTACTCTATTTTAGTCCTCTCGCGTGTAAAAGTCTAGCAATTTTGTATAAATAAATGATTGAAAAATCTCGTGCAGCATAAAAGAATTTCTGGATGGATATGGAACGATGTGGAAAGAGAAACTGCTGCGCAGAAGGTGCGCAGACGAGTCTCACGATGATAAGCACGTCCACTCAGATCTCACTCAGGCGGTAGACGGTTTCCGCCGTCCAGACCTCGCCCTCACGCAGGATGGGCTGTGGGAAATGCGGATGCGCAAATGCGTTCGGGAAGAACTGTGTCTCAAGGCAAAACGCACTGCGCCGTGTGTAGGGGCACCGCCCTGCCGACGAGCGGCGATTTGCCGAGGGCGTTTGCCGTGTAGAACTGCAGCCCGGGCTGGGTCGTCCAGCAGTCGAGGGCGAGCCCCTGTCTGCGCACTCGTGACACGTGCTGCCTTTTTGAGATGGGCATAGGGTGCGGGGGCGGGATCACCGCGCAGAACCCAGTTGTGGTCGTAGCCGCCGGCCATGCGGAGCTCGTCGTAGTCCGCGTCGATGCGCTCGCCGATGCGATGTGGCGCACAGAAGTCCATCGGCGTGCCCGCGACGGGGAGGATGCGCCCGTCAGGCAGGGACTCGGCGTCCGCCCACGTAAATTCATCGGCGAAGATCTCCGCCGTATGCTCCATGACGGAGGGGGCGGCTGTGCCGTCAAGGTTAAAGTAGGCGTGGTTCGTGAGGTTGCAGACGGTGTCTGCGTCGCACACCGCGCGGTAGGAGAGGATGAGCGCGTCGTCGTCGGTGAGGCGGTAGGTCACGGTCGCCTCGAGGTTGCCGGGGTAGCCGCCCTCGCCGTTGGGGCTGATCGCTGTGAGCGCCACGCCATCCGCGATGGGCTCTGCCGTCCAGAGGTGGTAGTGCAGGCCATGCGTTCCGCCGTGGATGTGGTTCTGCTTGCGCGAGCCCGAGTTCTGCTCGAGCTGATAGGTATGTCCGCCGATTGTGACGCGCCCGTCCGCGATGCGGTTTGCATGTCGTCCGACAACGCCGCCCATCGATGTCGTGTCGCGCAGGTAGTCCGCGCCGCCCGATAGCCGAGTACGATGTCGACCGGCGTGCCGTTCACCTCGCGCGTAAACGAGACGAGACGCGCCCCATAGGTCGTGACGGCGACGGTCGTTCCGCGTGCGTTCCGCAGTGTATAGAGCTCGATCGCATGCCCGTCCGGCATCGTGCCGAACGGTGATTTCGGTTACCTCTGTCATGATATGTCCCCCTTTGTCCCTGACACGAAAATGATATGTCTTATTTTATCAAATTCTGTCGCAAAGAGACGGCTTTTCGCACAAAAACTATCGCACCCTGTCGGGCAGTCCTCTGCCGCCTCGAGGGCATCGTCCTCCTCCATCGGGGGCGGGCTGACGCAGGAGGCGCGCGCAGCGCCAGCGCGGTCGATCACGAAGAGGGCGGGCAGCCGCTCTGCGCACATGCCGCAGGAGACACAGGCGGCGCTGTCGATGGATAGGGTCATCATGTCCTCCACATGGAAAAGGGCGCTGCCCCTCATCGGCTCACTGCGTTCGCCACTTCCCCGCAAGCGGGAAGCTGCTAGCCGTTATCCAAAGCCTTCCCCGTTATCATGGGGACGGGGACCGCGAGCGGTGGAAAGGACGCAAAAACAGGGGCTGTGATACGAAGTTTGTCACTTCGTCAACAGCCCCTGCTCTGCATAGATTTTCAGAGAATCGCGGATCGGCGATGCCTTAGGGAAGCACTGATAAATCCAGCACCGTTATCTTAGCGCATCTTTTTGCCCGCTTTGTCGGCAAATCCTCCACATAGCTTTTGGCTATGCGTCCGGTTTGCCTCCTCAATCGGACGAAAATCTACGCCAATCTGACGGACTTTATTTTATCAGTGATTCCTTAGATTTTTCGCGCTGGCGTCCGGACGCCCCAAGCGTCTTGTGCATGTAGGCGCGGATGTCGACGCCGTGCTCCATCTTCATCACATCGTCGAGGAGCTGCTTTGCCTGCTCCATGGTGACGGAGCGGATCATCTCCCTTGACGCGCGGGATGGACGGTGCGCTCATGGAGAGCTCCCGAGATGCCCATGCCGAGGAGGAGGACGGCGGCGTACGGGTCGCTCGCCATCTCGCCGCACATGCCTGCCCAGATGCTCCGCCTCGCGCGCACTCTCGATCGTGCGCTGATGAGACGCAGGACGGCGGGTTGAACGGGTTGTAGAGATGGGCGATCTGCGCGTTGCCGCGGTCGACCGCGAGGTGTACTGGATGAGACTCGTTCGTGCCGATGCTGAAGAAGTCGACGTACGGCGCGAGGAGCGGGGAGACGACAGCGGCGGCAGGGGTCTCGACCATGATGCCGACCTGTACGTCGTCGGAGTACTCCTGCCCTCGTGGGCGAGCTCGACCCTGGCCTGCTCGACGAGCTTCTGCACGCGCTGGATCTCGCTGACGCTGATGACCATCGGCACCATCATCGCAGCCTTGCCGTAGAGGCCGGCGCGCAGGATGGCCTTGATCTGCGGGAGGAAGAGGTCATGCCGGTCGAGGCTGATGCGCAGCGCGCGGTAGCCGAGGAACGGGTTCTCCTCCGGGTCGATGTTGAGATAGGGCAGGGGCTTGTCGCCGCCGATGTCCATCGTGCGGATGACGCAGATGTTGCCGCCGCATTTCTCGACCGCAGCGCGGTACGCCTTGAACTGATCCTCCTCGTCGGGATCGTCGTCGAGCCCATGAAGATGAACTCGAGCGGAACAGCCCGACGCCCTCTGCACCGTAGGTCAGCGCGTTGTCCACGTCCATGTGCGTGCCGATGTTTCGCCGTCAGCTCGACGCGTACGCCGTCCCTTTGTGACGGCGGGGAGATCCTTGAGCGCGGCGTAGTGCGCTGCGAGTTTTTTTCTGCTCCTCGATCTTCGTCTCGTAGAGGGAGCGTTCCTCCTCCGTCGGGCGGATGATGATGTCGCCGCGGCTGCCGTCGATGATGACCTCGTCGCCGTCACTGATGAGACTGATCTTGTCGCCGATGCCGAGGACGGTCGGGATGGCGCGTGCCTTTCGCGATGATGACGACGTGGCTCGTCGCACTGCCCGAGCCGAGGATGACGCCCGCGATCTGCTCGGTGGGCATGCCTGCAACGACGGACGGCCTCGATCCTCGCCGACGAGGATGACCTGACTGAGCCGATCTCCGGCTCCCTGACGCCGAGGACGTATTTTCGCGATGCGCTTGCCCACGTCGCGCAGATCGACGGCACGCGCGGCGAAGTACTCGTCCTCCATCTGCTCAAAGAGCTGTGCCTGCTCGTTCGCCGCGTCTAGGATGCCCTGCGGACGCGCTGCCCGTCGCTGCGATCTTGGCGGCGATGTTCTCTGCCATCATGGGATCCTGCACCATCATGCGGTGCGCCTCGAGAATGGCCGCCTGCTCCGCCTGCTCTTCTTTGCGCAGGCGCTCAATGGTCGTGAGCAGAGTCTCCGTCACGGCGACGATCGCCGCATTTGCCTTTTTCCTGTTCCTCGTCCAGTGCAGCCCGGGCTCGATAGGCGGCAATGTAGCCGTCGAGGTTCTGTCCCCGCAAGCAGGACCCTGTCCGACAGCGATACCGGAGATAACGCCCTTTCCACGGATGGATTTCTGCCATAACAATCCCCTTTTCCCCATGGGAATCCCGCACAGTGAAAAATTTTTCGGGTGACCGATAAAAACTCTTTTCACCGTGATGAACGATGAAAAAACGCCGCGAGGAATGTATACCCCTCGGGCGTCCTCCGTATGGTCTTTACTCCTCGCCGAACTTCGAGTTGACGAGATCAGCCAGCGCCTTCACTGCATCTCGCCTCATCCTCGCCTTCGGCGATGATATTCATCTGTGTGCCCTGCACGAGCCCCATGCTCATCAGCATGAGAATGCTCTTGGCGTCGACCTTCTTGCCCTTTGCCTCGATCTGGATCTTGACTTGAACTTCGTCGCCGTCTGGACGAATACCGATGCGGGACGCGCGTGAATGCCCGTCTTGTTCTCGATGGTTACTGTCTCCCTGCGTCATATAAACCTCTCCCATCCGAATAGATAGATGACCATATCCCCTGTGCCGTGCCGATATCGGTGTGCACATGAATCAATAATATGGATATTATACTATAAAAATGTGTATGAAAAACCCTTCAAGAAAAAGTTTTCTCCGTTTTTTTCACAAAATTTCGTATATGAGAGAAGGATTTTTCCGCATTTACGTCGAAAGCGTCTTAGAGTAGCTATATGTGGATGCACGAAGATGCTGCAGGGAACAGCGGATTCGTGGCTGCCGTGATGGGAACGACCCGCAGGAAGGGGGAGCACGGCGATGCTGCAAGAGATACGCATCTCCTCGCTTATTCTCGCCGTCCTCATCGGTGCTGCACTGGTGGCAGGACTGATCTTCCCTTTCTCCACCGATGACGCAGATGTACTACTGGCGGCTCGCGGGAGCGATTGCCGGCGCAGGCCTGCTCGTCACCTCTATAACCGCCTGATGGCGGCACGGGCACGGCGGCGGAGGAGAGCGGGACACTTACCTTCGAGCAGGAACAGCGTGTTGACCCGCGCGTAGATGCGACTGCGGCAGACACTGCGCGCGTACGTCTGGATGCGTCCGTGTCGATATTGCCGGCCAAAATGGCGGCGGCGGACACCTGCCCGATAGCTTGGAAGCGCTGCTCGATATTGCCTGTGAGTCGGCCGGGACAGAACCGCTGCGTGCGATTGCCGCCTATCGGCGGGCACCTCATCCTACCCGGATGACACATATATGCCGTTTCTATCATCGAACTCTCCACCCTCTACAAGCGGCTGGGGCAGTACGACGCAGCACTTTCCCTCTTTGACGAGGCATTGACACTGCCCGTCATCGCCAAGAACGCCGCTGTGGTGCATGAGTTTCGCCGCTCCCGCAGCGTTCTGCACGCCGTTTCTGATATGCTCCGCGCGCGGGGAACCCCGGCGCTTCCTTTTGGCGAAGTGCCGGAGGATGTGCTTGCCGCGGCTGATCGACAGGCGGGCAATAACACCTGACATTTTATTAAAAATGGAGGAATACACATGAAGAAAAAGCGTTGACATCCTTGGACTTCCTGTCATCAGCATCACAGAGGGCCGTGAGCTCGGTATGAGCAAGACGCTCCTCATCGATGCGCCGAACCGCATCGTGGCGGCGATCACGATCGAGGACGAGGACTGGTATCGTGGAGTCAAGCTCATCCCCTACGATAACGTGATTGCGGTCGGTGATGATGCAGTCACCATCAACAACAGCGAGAACATCCTCACGCTCGACGCGGCGGGAGATTTTGAGACCCCTGCTCGACGACAACATCCGTGTCATCGGCACGAAGGCAATCACGCGCACAGGGTGTGATTCAGGGGGTTATTTCCGAGATCTACATTGGCAAGGATGGCAGCATCGAGAAATGTGAGATCACGGCGCCTGAGGGCGCAACGTCCGAGGTCACGGCAGATCAGGTGGCCATCTTCGGCAAGGAAGTCACGGTGATATCCCCGGAGGGCGATGCCGGAAAAATCTGACACAGCGTCTGCACCGGCGGCACCCTGCTGTGACAGCCCCTGCAGCAGAACCTGTTGCGGCTGGAGCCGGCTCCTGCACCCACAGCACCGGGAGCCCGCTCCGGCACCTGCGGCAGAGGAGCCCGCAACGGAGGAACCTGCCTCGAGGCACCGGCAGAGGAGACAGCAGCACCCGCGGCGGAGGAATCTGCCGCAGATGACGATAAGAACGCAGAGCGCGCGAACGAGGATCGTCATCGCCGCTTCCTCCTCGGCAAGAAGGCGACACGCACCATCAAGATGGACAACGGTGTCGTCATCGTCGAGGCGGGCGCGGACATCACCGAGAAGTCCTCCAGAAGGCCAAACTCGGCAACAAGTTCATCGAGCTCTCGATGAGCGCACAGTAAATGATATGGATGCGGCGGGGCGATTGCCCTGCCGTGTTTTCTCTGAAATCTTGCGGAGAAAACCCATGCACGGGAGAGGAATCCGCGCCGCGCGAGACAAGACGGGGGACACAGCAGATTTTTCAAACAAACGGACGTTGCTTTTTCGCTCCCACAACACCTCCGCGCCGCAAAATGGCATTTTTATCCAGACACCATAAGGTCTCGCACGGCGAGGTTTTAAGAACCAGAACCCCGCAAGGGACGGAAACGTAGTACATCACCGCGTGATTCCCCTACTTGCGCGTTGTTTTAAGAACCAGAACCCCGCAGGGACGGAAACACTTGCCATACCTGCCTGAATGACAATAGGGCTAACCCTTTTAAGAACCAGAACCCCGCAAGGGGACGGAAACAACCCTAGTATCCTTTACAAGGTGGGCGAATGGCTTTTAAGAACCAGAACCCCGCAAGGGACGGAAACCAAAAAGAGAAAACCTTGATAGCGTCAGCGTTCATAATTTTAAGAACCAGAACCCCGCAAGGGACGGAAACCGTTTGAAATCACTCATTATACGCATACTGGAAACAATGTTTAAGAACCAGAACCCCGCAAGGGACGGAAACAATCTGATGGTGGAGTTATAAACTCTGAGCTTTGCAGCTTTTAAGAACCAGAACCCCTGCAAGGGGACGGAAACTCACGATAAGAAGTGCTTCCTTCCCTCCTCGCCTTTTTAAGAACCAGAACCCGCAAGGGACGGAAACTCACGAAATAGCGGCGGTAGTCGTTGATTGCCCGCGTTTTTAAGAACCAGAACCCCGCAAGGGACGGAAACATGTTTTCCCACGCCTTTTTCAAACCACTCACTAGCTATTTTAAGAACCAGAACCCCGCAAGGGACGGAAACGTAATATTCTATTGGATGATGTGATGTCATCCTGATTTAAGAACCAGAACCCCCGCAAGGGACGGAAACACTGATGACCTTTGCACGGATTGACCGCTCGTCCCTGCATTTAAGAACCAGAACCCCGCAAAGGGGACGGAAACTCTAGGAACAATGTCCCATTCAGAGAAGAAACGGCTGTAATTTAAGAACCAGAACCCCGCAAGGACGGAAACGAATCGGCGTTACTTGTTGTTCTTCAAGTAGTTCATTTAAGAACCAGAACCCCGCAAGGACGGAAACGACTTTCAGCCTCCCCTGCCAGAGCGTGGGAGGGGACCGCGAAGCCCGTGGAGGGGCGCCATGAACGCAAGCTGTAAACTTTCATAGCGTCAGAACCATGAACGCAAGGCACGGAAAGCACGTTTCCATCGGCTCGCGTTGCTGCCACTCCTGCAGCGACGGGGGAAGCTAAGATAGAGGGACCCCGCAAGGGACGGAAACTTTGTCCAGTAGCGGCTGAAGCACTCAAAGAACTGCGGATTTAAGAACCAGAACCCTCGCAGGGACGGAAACCATGAGAACGAAACGTTTTCCGTTCTCATGCCTCGACAATTTAAGAACCAGAACCCCTGCAGGGGACGGAAACTGCCATCATAGGCACTCGCGTCCTTCGATGACAAGATTTAAGAACCAGAACCCCGCAAGGGACGGAAACGGCGCGGATTCGCCCTCGGCGCTTTCGAACAGCATGCATTTAAGAACCAGAACCCCGCAAGGACGGAAACCGGTATAGAGGACGTTGTTATCCGTTTCCATTGCCTCATTTAAGAACCAGAACCCCGCAAGGACGGAAGACTCAGCCTCCCTGCCAGAGTGGGAGGGGGACCGCTAGCGTGAGGGGGCGCATGAACCGTAGAAACCATCCATAGCGACAGAAGTGCACGCAAGCACAGCGCTTTCATCGGCCTGCGTTAGCCGTTACTCCCGTAGCGACGGGGAAGCTAAGATAGAGGACCCTCAGCAAGGGACGGAAACCCGTGTCTGCTGCTTTTTCCGCGAGACTCGTTGCTTCATTTAAGAACCAGAACCCCGCAAGGACGGAAACACTGCTGCGCTTGCGAAATCCAATCTCCCAGAGAAGATTTAAGAACCAGAACCCCGCAAGGGACGGAACGTACCCAGCCTCCCATGCCAGAGCGGGGAGCGGTCAACGTCATTCAATCACACTTCGCTGACGCTCGTGTTCTGGGACGTTTTTCCCATACGACTTGTTACCCAATCAGCTGCGCCTGAGGGCTTGCTTCTGGACAGGTCAGCAGGGGACCGCGTAAGCGGTGGAGGGGCGCCATGGACGCAAGCTGTAAACCTTCATAGCATCAGAAGCACGCAAGGCACAGCGCCCTCCCATCGGCTCGCGTTGCTCGCCACTTCCCCCTGTAGCGACGGAGGAAGCTCAAGATAGAGGAACCCCTGCAAGGGACGGAGCGAGTAGCCTCCAGCCTCCCCGCCAGAGCGGGGAGGGGACCGCGTAGCGGTGGAGGGGGCGCCATGAACGCAAGCTGTAAACCTTCATAGCATCAGAAGTGCACGCAGGCACAAGCGCCCCATCGGCTCGCGATGCTCGCCACTTCCCCGCAGCGACGGGGAAGCTAAGATAGGGGAACCCCGCAGGGACGGAAACTCCTACGGCAAAGTAGCCGTAGGCGGAGTCAACCTCGATTTAAGAACCAGAACCCCGCGAGGGGACGGAGCGTACCTCCAGCCTCCTCCGCCAGAGAGGTGGAAGGAAAAGTTAAGACAGAGGATCCCATGATGAGGAGCGGATGATCATGCGTGATGTACCGGCACATATTCGCCGTTATGCGAGAGCGATGCGCCGCTCGATGACACCTGAGGAACGGCGTATTTGGCATGATTTTCTTTCGTGCAGTCCGTACCATTTTCGCCGACAGTATCCCGTCGGTGGGTATATTGCCGATTTTTATTCACATTGTCTCAGGCTGGTGATTGAGATTGATGGCGGTCAGCATTTTTGAACAGGATGGCTGTACCTATGACATGAAACGGACGGCGTATATGCAGGCGAGGCAGCTCCGTGTCCTGCGGTTTACCAATGCGCAGGTGCGGAAGGATTTCCTCAGTGTGTGTGAAGGATTCGGCGGGCAATACAGGATATTGCTGAGGTTGGTGTGATTCGGAGTGCTGATGAAAGCGGGCGTATGTTATGAGTGGATGCTCTATCCCCCATCGGCTCGCGTTGCTCGCCACTTCCCCCGCAGCGACGGGGGAAGCTAAGATAGAGGAACCCCGCAAGGGACGGAAACGGGTTTCGAGATGCCGAGGATAGTGTCATGCGCCCTTTATTTAAGAAACAGAACCCCTGCAGGGGACGGAAACAGATGCGCAGCGTATCGTTCGCCTCTGCTTCAAGACATTTAAGAACCAGAACCCTCGCAAGGGACGGACCTGTAACCTGAGGAAGCTGAACTAGAGGATCCCCACAGGGATTCGCTATGCGCGAAGAGAGCAGTCCACTGTTATGAAAGAGAAGGTGGTCGCGTGTTTGCCTATATTACGGAGGAAGGGGCATACGTTCAGAAACGCGGCGGGAATTTCGTCATTGGGCGCAACAATGAGTGTGTGATGGAGATTCCGAGGAGGTGCTCGAGGCACTGACGCTGATCGACAGTGTTCAGGTCTCCTCACAGGCAATGGTGGAGCTCCTGCGGCTCGGTGTTCCCGTGACGTGGCTTTCGCGGTCGGGGTATTTTTTCGGACGACTCGAGTCCACGCGACATGTGAATGTTTTTCGGCAGGAACGTCAGGTTCTCATGAAGGGCTCGGGATTTTATCTTCGTATGGGCAGGAAGGTTATTGCGGCAAAGGTGCACAATCAGCTGACGCTGCTGCGGCGCTATAACCGTAATGCGGATATCGAGGGCGTGCGCCACGCCATCGATGAGATCGTTGCCCTGCGAAAACGTATCCCGACGGCAGAAACGAGTGAGCAGCTGATGGGCTATGAGGGGCGATTGCCAAGGTGTATTTTCGCGCACTCGGGCTGCTCGTGCCGGAGGAGTTTGCCTTTACGGGGCGCAGCAGGCGTCCGCCGCTTGACCCGTTCAATGCGATGCTGAGTTTCGGCTATACGCTGCTGATGTATGATATTTACACAGCACTCTCCAATGAGGGGCTGCATCCGTACTTTCGGCTTCCTCCACGCACTGAAGAATCATCACCCCGCTCTCGCCTCTGATCTGATGGAGGAGTGGCGTGCGGTGCTGGTGGACGCGATGGTACTGTCTCTCGTGAGTCATCATGAGGTGCGGACGGAGCATTTTGCGGCGATGAAGGAGGATGAGCCGGGGATTATCCTGACACGCGAGGGGCGGGCGATTTTCCTGCGCGCCTATGAGAAGAAGCTGCGGACGGTCAATCGCTATGTGGAGGGGCAGCACTCCTATCGCCGTACGCTCGCCTATCAGGCGCGGCAGTATGCACAGGCATTGCTCGCGAAAAATGAGGAGATGTATGAGCCGATTGCGCTGAGGTGATGCCGATGATGGACTATGAGGAAAATGAATTTCTGGTGGAGGATGAGCGGCGCTATATCGTGCTGGTGATCTATGACATTACGGACGATCGGCGACGCACGCGGATGGTGAAGTGTTTGGAGCGATATGGCATCCGCGTGCAGAAGTCGGCGTTCGAGGCGTTTCTGACGGAGAAGAAGTATGAGCGCATGATGGAGCTGACATCCGGGCTGATTGATCCTGCGACGGACTCGCTGCGGGTCTATCTGCTCGCCAATCATACGTCGGTGCGCTCGTGGGGGATCGGAGATCGTCATGTGGAGGATGTGGTGATTTTTTTAGGACAGGTTTGGCCTTCTTTTTCCTGCCGATTGGCAGGATTTTTTTCATTTTTGTGGAATTTTCTAATATTAAGAAACAATGAGAGGAGATGAGGCTATGGATGATCTATGTGGGCGGATTGAGCGGGCGGCGCTGCTGCATGACATCGGGAAACTGGTGCGGCGGGCGCATCCGGAGGCAAAGACGCACGCGGCGTGCGGTGCGGCGTTCCTCGAGCGGTTCTTCGGCGGCGAGGGGCGGGATATTCTGCGTGCCGTGGGACATCATCACTGGAGTGATCTGAAGGATCTGCGCGCCGATGCGGATGATATCAGCTATATTATCTACGAGGCGGATAATCTGGCAGCGGCGACGGATCGCCGTGAGACAGAGGAGGGGACGGGTGGCTTTTCCGCCGCCGCGAATCTTCAGAGCGTCTTTTATCTTTTCGCTGATGGCGGGGCGTACTCTGCGAAGGAAGCGTTCCATCTGCGTGGACTGGATCCTGAGACCTATGAGATGCAGATGCCATGTCCGTCCGCCGAGATACGGGCGACGGAGGCGGCGTATCAGGATCTCTGTCAGCATCTCGAGGCGAATTTTCAGCGTAGATCTCCGCTGGAGATGACCGTGGGGGAGCTCCTGCGCGTGTTGGAGGGGTACTCAGCTATGTGCCGTCGAGTACGGCGCGTGCGGAGGCTGCGGACATCTCGCTCTATGACCATGTGCGTCTGACGGCTGCGTATGCGGCGGCGATGTACCGCTATTTCGAGGCGCATGGGATCACGGATTATCGTTGCTGTACGACGGGCGATGAGGGACGTGCATGGCGGGAAAAGCCGATGTATCTGCTTGTCTCAGGTGATGTGTCGGGGATTCAGCCGTTCATCTATGGGATCCCATCGGCGGGGGCGCTCAAGAGTCTGCGCGGGCGGTCGTTCTATCTCGAGATTCTGCTTGAAAATGTGGTGGACGAGATCCTCACGGCATGCGGCATCAGCCGCAGTGCGCTCCTCTATACGGGCGGCGGTCATTTCTATCTGCTGCTGCCGAATACGGATGCAGTGCAGGAGATCCTGACGAAATGCCGTCAGGCGGTGAATGCTTGGCTGCTGGAACATTTTGGCACACGGCTCTATCTGGCGATGGCATGGACGCCGTGCGCGGCGGCAGAGTTCGGTGTGACGAAGGAAGGCGGGCATGGAACACAGGCGGCGTTTCGCCGCGTGAGCGAGCTGCTGTCTGCGGAGAAGCTCTGCCGCTACTCTGAGGATCAGCTGGCGGCACTCTTTTCCCCGTCGAGTGCACTGAACAAGGTGCGCGACGCCTCGCGTGAGTGTGCGATCTGCCACACGTCGACGACGGAACTCGCACAGTATCGTGATGGATCTGAGATCGAGGTGTGCCCGATGTGCAGCGGGCTGTATGCGTTCGGTGAGCGTATTTTGGCGGGCGATGTGTTTGCCGTGTCAGAAGATGCTGCGGCGAACGCCCTGCCGCTCCCCGGGCTCTCGGGAACGCTCTATCTCACGGCGGAGAAGCTGGCGGAAACGGACGATCTGCCGCAGACCCTGCGGCGGCTCTACATCAAGAACAAGGTATATACGGGGGCACAGCTGGCGACGCATCTCTGGCTGGGTGACTACACGGTACGCAAGGACGATGGCGGCGTGATGGAGCTGGGACAGCTTGCCGCACGCAGCGGCGGCACGGAGGATGCGGCGGGATCCGTCGCCTGGGCGTGCTGCGCGCGGATGTGGATAATCTCGGCGCGGCGTTCCTCGCGGGGTTCCCTGCTCAGTATGCGACGCTGACACGGACGGCATCACTGTCGCGTCAGCTGTCCCTGTTCTTCAAGCGATATATCAATGAAATTTGTTGCGGCAATGTGGGGCGCGGTGCGGAGAAGTTCTCCCTCTTTGGTCGGGAGAAGAAGGCGGAGCGCGATGTGCATATCGTCTACTCCGGCGGTGACGATATTTTCCTTCTCGGCGCGTGGGACGATATTGTGGAGCTTGCCGTTGACCTGCGGCGTGCCTTCCAGCGCTTTTACGAGCGGAAAGCTTCATTTTTCTGCAGGCATCGGTTTTTTCAAAGACAAATGTCCTGTGGCGGCGATGGCGCGGCAGACGGGGGCACTGGAGTCGCTCGCGAAGGGGCTGCGCCCCGCAAAGGATGCGGTGGCGCTCTTTGGCACGTCGCTGAGCGGGCGCTCTGCCGATACGGTAGAGGAGCGGGCGGAGGCCTATGGCTGGGACGACTTCATCGATGGTGTCTGCGGCGAGAAGCTCGCCTTCCTGCGGGAGAATCTCTCATGGAATGAGGCGCAGGACAAGACGCGCGTTCCCTTCGGAAAGTCCAAGGCATATCAGCTGCTGACTCTGCTGGAGGACGGCGGCGACGATATTCAGATTGCACGGTTCGCCTATGTGCTTGCCCGTCTCGCTGCGGGGCTTCATACGGAACAGAAGGCGGCATACGAGCGTGTCCGCAGCCAGCTCTACGCATGGTATCGGGACAAGGAGGAGCGGCGGCAGCTGCGGACGGCACTGGAATTTATCATCTACAGCATTCGCGAGAAGGGAGAGAATGCCGATGGCTGAGGAGAAGGTTAAGGATATCGCGCAGGAGGCGGAGAATGTTATCCTGCGGCTGAAAAAGGATGGCGGCGGGAAGCTGGTCATTACGAAGAGTCAGATACGGAAGTTCCTAGCGGCGGTGAATGCGCTGACGAACAAAGTGGATGTCTACCGCGCACAGAACCCTGGGGCAGTGGAGCTCAGCCCTGCGCATGCTTCTGCCGTGAAGTATCTGAAGGTGCAGCTTGTCTATCAGGCGGCGCGCGAGCCGAAGAAGGTCAAGCCGTTTGTGGAGACGGCGCGCCTGAAGGAACGCATCGACGCCATCGGTACGGACCTTCGCGCCTATGAGGATTTTGCACACTATGTGGAGGCACTCGTTGCCTATCATAAGTTTTATGGAGGCGAAGACTAATATGGAGCAGCAGAGTACACTCAAGGGCAAAACTGGATATTCGGGCGCGCCTACACATCGATACGGGGCTCCACATTGGTTCATCCTCAGACTTCGCTCCGATCGGTGCGGTGGACAGCCCATTCGTGCGTGATCCGCTCTCGCGTCAGCCGATCATTCCCGGCAGCTCGCTGAAGGGGAAAATTCGCACCCTGCTCGTGCGGAGCATGACGGAGGGGTATGTACCTGCCCGAGGTGAAGGACGACAGCGATGAGGTGCGCCGTCTCTTTGGCGCAGCACTGAAAGGGAAGGACGGAGGAGAGGGCGGAGGAAAGGCGGCACGCCTGCAGTTCTTCGACCTGCGGTTGTCTAAAGCATCGTTCGAGCGGCTCAAGGAGCTGGAGCTGGAGACGTACATCGGTGAGATCGAGTGGGAGAATACGATCAACCGCATTACGGCGGCGGCCAATCCGCGCCAGATCGAGCGCGTGCCTGCGGGGGCGGAGTTCGATTTCCGGCTGGTCTACAATATCGAACACGAGGATGAGGTCGCGGAGGACATGGCGCTCCTCGGGGATGGTCTGCAGCTTCTGCAGATGGACTACCTCGGCGGGCATGGCTCGCGCGGCTATGGCAGGGTCTCACTGCATGACTTCACTGTGAGCTATTTCTCTCTCCGCACCCGATGCACTCACGCAGGAGAAGCTGGATGAGATTGCGGCAGTCCTGTCGAAGGGCGGGCAGACGTCGTGAGCTGCGTGATCTATCCGCTCGTGTTTGACACGGCGGTACACTTCGCTCCGACGGGGCAGGAGGGGCGGCTCGATGCGGCAGGTGCGTCCTATACGGCGGATACGCTGTTCAGCGCGCTCTGTGCGGAGCTGGCGGCGGCCGACGAGGATGCTGCGCTCGAGCGTCTGTATCAGCGAGTGATGCAGGGGGCGATCCGTTTCTCCGACCTCATGCCGTGGCGCAGAGACGGAGAGGGGGAGATGGCGTTTTATCTCCCGCGTCCCGTTCTGTCGATTCCCGCTGACACCATGTCGCACGGTGAGGGATATGAGACGGTGTGCTGTCAAGCGAGTGCGCGAAAAAAGCAGAAGTCGATGAAGTACATCCGAGCGAGCGAGATGGATGCCTATGTGCATGCAATGCGCACGGGAAAGACGCTCGCCTCGGGGGCGGAGGTCGGTGCAGCCTCCCTGCGCCCACGCGTGAACACGCGCGGCGAGGTGCCCCTGCCGTACTATGTCGGGCAGTTTGATTTCCATGCGGATGCCGGACTCTACCTCCTGCTCGAGACAGGGGATGAGGCGCTCGCAGACTGGATGGGCGAGCTGCTGACATGGCTCGGCATGACGGGGATCGGCGGAAAGCGGTCGAGCGGTCTCGGCAAGTTTCATATCGAGGAGGAGGGCGACATCCGTCTCGATACGTCGGAGGACGGCATCTATACGGACGATGCGGCACTCTGCACGCTGCTCGCCGCACTGGACGCGCCGTGGCAGATGGCACTCTCTCCTGTCCTGCCGACGGCAGAGGATCTCGCCGCGGTCAAGGAGGGCGCCTATCGCCTGCGGCGTGCGGGCGGATTTATCACGGATCCGCGTCATGCGGCGGTGAAAAAGAACAGTGTCTGCCTCATTGATGCGGGCTCCTGCCTCAGGACGCGTGTCGCGGGATCGCTCTGTGATCTCGGAGCACAGGACGGGCATCCCGTGTGGCGGTATGGATTCGGTCTCTATGCGGGGGTGACGGCATGAGCGGGCAAATTGTTCGTCAGGAGTACGAGCTCACGTGCATTGCTCCGGTGCATGTTGGCTCAGGAGAGGTATTGGGACCCTTTGAATATCTTTATGACAGAGACAAACTGAAAGCATACTTTTTACATGAGGGCTAAATGGTTTTTCGTTTCTCGAGGACCGTGATCTCTCAGATGCTTTTGTTCAATATCTTGAGACGGAAGCAACGGGGAGAAAATCACGCAATCTGCTTGAATGGCTAAAGGTCAACCATGTGACACTGTCAGATCTCCGGCAGGCGAACGTTATCCGCCGCGAGATTCCTGTCGCGAAGCTTTCAGACCAAAAAGGCAAGAAGCCTACACTCAATAATGTCACATGTCAACTCGTACGTTCTGACAACGCGCATCCCCATATTCCAGGCAGTACCATTAAAGGCGCACTGCGTACAGGATTCTCTACCACTTTATTCGCAAAGATCCCGGGACGATTTGATTCTTATTGGCAGGAAATTTCTTCTGTACGGGGCTCAGATAAAGCATCCGCGTGGAATGATATCATCCTGCGGCTGGAACAGGAGATCCTGCATACGCTCACCTATGACGGTGCAAAGAAAAAGGATGCGGTTGTGAGCGCACTGCGCGGACTCTCTGTTAGTGATGCGGCTCTTGTTGGATGTAAGGCATCAGCACCAACCGTTATCGTCCAGAAAATCGATGCCACGACACTCATCAAACGCGGTGCGGCGAGAGGGAAACGCGATCAGTCTCTTTCGCGAGTGCATCCCTGCCGGCAGCAGGCTGCGTTTTGCCGTCACGGCGAACCTTAGCATGCTTCATACGGCGGGGATTGAGTCATTGTCGTCCATCCTTGCCATGCTGCGCTCTTATACACTTGATGGCTTAAAGCTCCAACAGCGTGCCTTTGAAGCCATTGATAGAAAGTATTATGGGGATCTTTTTGATGATGTTACGGCATACAAGGCGAATGCGCTCCTTGGTGGGGGTACGGGATTCCTTTCAAAGACCCTCATCTATGCGTTAGCAGGTGCGGAAGCTGAGGCGCGTCGTTTTGCTGCTGCTTATTTTGATGAGCAGTTCACGAACCCGTCACATAAACATAGGGCGATAGATAAGGTTCTGACACCACGTACGTTAAAGAGAGCACAGACGGACGGTGCGGACTGGATTATGGGGCTGTGCTCCATTCGGGGGATTGGCGATGCTCAGACGATATGAGGCGGAGCTGCGTTTCCCCTCAGGGGAGCGTGCCGTTTCGGCGATGGGTTCGATCCTCCACGGCGCTCTGATGGAGCGCCTGCCCGAGGATGCGGCGGCTGTCCTGCATACACAGAGCCTGCGCCCGTACCGACAGAGTATCCGCATCGATCGGGAGTCGGGGCGTGTATTCTGGTGCATCGGGACACTCACGGAGACGATGGGCGAGCTGGTTGCGGCGGCACTCGGCACGACGACGGAGCTGTTCCTGCGGCAGAAGGGCTATGCGGTTTCGCTGCATGACTTTCGCTGTGTATCTGAGAGTACAGACACGGCACTTGCCGATGCGTTCTTTCTTCCCCGCGCGAGCGCCACGCGGAGCGGAGCTGACCTTTTATGCGCCGACGGCGTTCAAGCGGGATGGACAGTATGTCCTCCTGCCGGAGATGCTGCTGATCGTCCAGAGTCTTCTCATGCGGTGGGGGCGTTTCTGCCCGCACGTACGCATGGAGGAGGAGGATCTTGCCGCACAGCTCGCCGCCGGATGCCAGATTCGGCAGTATGCGCTGCACACGGCGACATTCTCCGTGGACGGACATCTGCTGCGCGGTTTTCGCGGGTCTCTTACCATAGGCTTTACGGGGACGGACAGCATGCGCCGTATCCTTGGGATGCTCATGTCGTTCGCATCGTATGCGGGCATCGGCATCAAGACTGCCCTCGGCATGGGCGCCGTGGAGGCGGATGTTTGGAAAGGGCGAGACGGATGAGGATTCTTTTTTCACCGCTGGGCGATACCGATCCCGTACGCGGCTGCTAGTGATGGCGCGATGCTGCATATCGTGCGGCACTATCAGCCGGAGCGCATTGTGCTCTTTTTATACGCACGATATGGCGGAGAAGGAGCGGCATGATCACCGCTATACACGTGCGGTTCAGCGCCTCGCACCGGAGTGTCAGATCGAGGAAGTATTTACCGAGATACGTGATGCACATCTCTATGAGTCTTTCAGCCGCATCCTGCCGCAGGAGGTGCTGCGTATCCGCGAGACATATCCCCGGGAGTACACTCCTCCTGAATCTCAGCTCGGGTACGCCGCAGATGAAGACGGTCCTCGCGATGCTCGCGTCCGATATGGAGGACTGTATCGGTGTGCAGGTGGCGGCACCGGCACGGCACTCGAACCGTGCGAATGAGGCAACGCAGGATGCCGAGGACATCGACGCCCTGCTCGAAAACAATTTTGACGACGAGGAAGGGGCAGAGAATCGGTGTGAGGAACCGCCGCTGTCGGCGTTTCATTACTATGCAGAGCGGAGCCGTATCCTGTCTCTGATCGACTCCTATGAGTATGCGGCGGCAGGGAAGATTGCACGGCGGAGTGCACTCGTTCCACCGGAGGCGTCGCTGCTCCTCTCCCATGCGGAACGGCGCAGTATGCTCCTGACGGAGGAGGCAAAGGCTATCCTGCGCGAATACGGAGGAAAGAAGCTCTTTCCTTTCACGGGGAAAACGGAGGAGCTGGTGGAATACTTTCTCATGATGCAGATCGATCAGGAAACGGGACGGCTGTCGAATCTGATGCTGCGCATGATTCCGTTTCTCTATGAGTTCCTCAGGGCATATACCGCGAAGAATCTGACAATCCCGATTCGTTCCCTTTGTGAGCCGCGTAGTGGTGTTCGCTTGCTCGTGCGGGAACGCCTTGCCGCGCAGGAGAAGGAACTGCTTGCCGCATTGGATCGGGAATTCCCCTACGGCTATCGGGATCAGCCGCTTTCATTTTATCTATTGTCTCTTTGCTGCACTTATGCAGGCGAGGCACAGCGCATTCGTGATGCGAAGCTGCACACGGCGGTCATGGCGGAACTGGAATCTATTGCGGATATTCGGCAGCTGCGCAACGAGGCGGCGCATGAGATCGTGAATGTGACGGAGGATCGGTTCCGTCAAAAGGTAGGATGGGGTCACAGGAAGCCGTGAGCTGCTTCGCCGCATGCTTGCGCTCGTCTATGGGGATAAGGTACGCGCGATGCGCAGCACCCTATCGTGATCTCAATGCGTGGATTGGACAGGCACTTGAGGTTCATGCATAGAGCATTCGCGTACGTTCGTGTCCATGCCCATATCGGTGGGAAAACAGATCTACCATAAAGGTGGTGTGCACGCCCCCATCGGCTCGCTGTGCTCGCCACTTCCCCGTAGCGACGGGGAAGCTATTATGCCGTTATATCCCAAAGCCTTCCCCGTTATGACGGGGAGCGGTGGAAAGGGGCACAAAGGCGGGGCTCGCGGGAGATAAGAATATGAAAAAGAAGCTTTTTCTGATTGCCCTGCATCGGCGCATTAGCGGCTATTTTTCTCTTGCCGTTTCGTCCAGAGCTCGATGGGGAAGACGGATTTTTATCCGGGAGGTGCTCGCTAAAAATGATGGATTTGCCGCAGAGGGCAGCGGGACAACCGGCGGGGCTGCTGCCGTAGAGGACAATATTTTTCGCGTGACCAATCGGCAGGAGTTTATTGCCGCATTGGGGAATCGCAAAAATACGGAACCTAGGATTTTGATGATTTACGGAACGATCGACTTCGATACGGACGCGGATGGAAAGCACCTGACGAAGGAAGATTATATGGCGGAGGGCTATGATTTTCAGCAGTATTTGGACGCGCATGCACCGCATAGTACCGCGCCGCAAAGCCGAAAAGAAGAGCAGGAGAAAAAAAGAAAACAATCTCAAAAAAATCAGGAAAAAAACATCATGGTTCATGTCCCTGCCAATACGAGCATCATTGGGATTGAAGATGCGAAATTAAAGGGCGTGGATTTAGTCCTCGATGCGGATAATATGATCATCCGAAATATCATGTTTGAGTCCCCTTATGATGATTTCCCGTCGTGGGATCCAAACGATGGGCCGGACGGCAACTGGAATTCTCAGTATGACAGTATTACGATCCGTGGCGGCACGCATATTTGGATCGATCATTGTCATTTCGAGGATGGCACGCAGCCGACGGAAACGTATTTTCATCGTGAATACGAGCATCGAGACGGCTTGGTCGATATTACGAATCAGGCGGACGACATCACGATGTCGTATAATATTTTTGAACGTCACAATAAAGCGATTTTGATCGGGAACAGCGACGCAAAAACGGCGGATGATGGCAAACTGAATGTGACGCTGCATCATAATTATTTTCATAATTTGGTTCAGCGCACCGCGAGTGAGATGGGAAAAGGTTCACGTATAATAATTACTACCAGACGGACGATGAAAGCGGCGAATATCGTTATGCGTATTCGCTGGGCGTCGGGAAAAACTCAAAGATATATGCCGAAAATAATGTCGCGGATATCGACGGCAGAACGTATCAAGATTTTGTCAAAGTGTTTGGCGGAACAGAGCTGACAACGCTCAATAATATCTTTAACGGCGAGAAAATCGATACATTTAACGAGCATTTATCCCTGGTCGAGTGGATGCCCGAGCGATCGACGAAAATCGACGATGTGAATGAGGTGAAGTCAAAAGTTTTCAGCAGGCAGGCGTGCTAAGAAATGAAGATTGTTGTTCCATTGAATATGACCTGCCCCCAAAAAGGCCGATTTTCTCAGAAAATCGGCCTTTTTGGGGGGCAGGCCATGAAACTTCGTGCGGCAGTCTCGATTGCTGACTCATTTTCAGAGCCGGATGCGCTCGATATGCTCCATATCGACGGTGACAACCGCTGTGTCGAGCAAGATTTCGTAGAGGATGAGGTCGTCGCCGACAGCATCGATGGTCTCCTGATAGCGTGGGATCTTTGCGGCAAAGAGTGCCGCGAGGTCGTAGACGGTGTGCGCGGACTTCACGGCGCGTCCGCTCGCGCGGACGTGTTCATTTGTGCCGTTGTGCGGAACGGTAGTGAATGCGATATTCGGATTTGCCGCGAGTTCGACGACCTTCTCATTGTCCTTGAACGTGGCAGTGCAGACGCAGTGCGTCTCGGTATCGTAGTAAAAGTTCACAATGCGCACGTGCGAGCGCCCTCGCTCATCGTCGCGAGGGCGATCTCACGCTGCTCGCGCATGATGCGCCTCAAATTCATCACGCAGATTCATCTCATCACCTCGTTTTCTTCTTATACAATATCGCCTGCATAAAAGAAACGAAAAGAAACGCCGTCGATCCAACGTGACCGATGGCGTTTTCCGCTGTTACAAAAATTATGCTTCTTTTTCCCGCCCAGTACGACCTTTGCCGAAGATGGCGAGGACGCCGATAAAGACGAGGAGGCCGAGCATCTCGGCGGTGTCAGCGAATCCCTCAGGCGCGATGGCGAGGGGCTCTCGCCGCCGCCGTTCGAGACGGAGACGACGATGATGCCGGCGAGGAGAACGCCGATGATGGACTCACCGACGATGAGCCCCGAGGCAAAGAGCGTGCTGCGCCGCAGCCCCTGCGCGCTCCGCCTCCTCACCCCCTTCGTCTGACGCAGGTGACGGTTGACGAAGTAGCCGAGGATTGCACCGACGACGAGCGGCGTCTGGATGACGGGCGGAGGTAGATGCCCATACCGACAGCGAGCGGCGGCATGGCGAGGTTCTTCGTCGAGCGGCGCAGGAAGAGGTCGATGAGGACGAGCACGATGCCGACCCCCGATGCCGATGTAGATGTACTCCCATGCGAGCTTCTGCGAGAAAAATGCCCCTGTGCGATGGTCGTCATGAGCACCGCCTGCGGTGCGGCGAGTGCCTGCGCGGATCCATGCCCGCACGCGGCAGCGCGCCCGAGAAGCCGTACGCCCTCATAGAGGAGGTTGAGCACAGGGGCGATGACGAGCGCACCGACCACGCAGCCGATGAGGAGCGCGACCTGCTGACGCCACGGCGTTGCACCGACGAGATAGCCGGTCTTGAGATCCTGCATATTGTCATTCGAGATGCAGGCGATCGCGAGGATGATCGACGGTAAAGATGGCGGTCGCCGTCGCAAATTTCTCGCCGCCCGGCAGCGCGAAGATGCCGAACATGGAGCACAGCGCGTACATGACGAGCGATGCGACGATGATGCCGAGGATGCCGATGCCCGAGATCGGGCTGGAGGACGTGCCGACAAGCCCTGCCATATAGGCGCAGGCGGCAGCAACGAAGAAGCCCATGAGGACGGCGACGCTGACGCCGACGAGGGTAAAGGCAATTTTCTGCCCGCCCGGGATCTGCTCGGGGCTGACGAAGGCGTAGAAGATCACGAGCAGTCCGATGACGGTGACGGCAAAGACGAGCCCGACACTCTTCATCGTCGCGTCGATGTCCATGCGGTGCAGACCGCGCTCTGCGCTGTCGGTGCGTGCGCCTGCGATGGATTCCTTTCACGCCGTCAATGACGGGGCGTGCGAGGCAGAGCAGCGTCCAGATCGCGGCGACGCCCATGGCGCCCGCGCCGATGAGGCGCACCTTCTGCTGATAGACGGTACCCGCAAATTTTCTGCAGGGTCATGCCGTCGGGGAGCGCACCGGTGATGGTGAAATAGGGGACGAAGCCCGCCCATGCGATAGCGATACCGATCAGCATCGCGAGTCCGCTCGTGATGCCGATGAGGTAGCCCGCGCCGACGAGTGCCGACGAGTAGCCGAGCGGGAGCTGCGTCACGCCGCGTCCGACGTGGAACCATGCGGAGAGGCTGCCGCCGAGCACCTGCAGAGCTGTTCGTGAGGAACGCGATCACGCCCGCGATGGCACTGCCTGAGAGGATCTCTTTCAGTCCCTGAGCCGTGCTGTTTGCGGCTGTCGTCGTGCGAGCCGACCTTTAGGATCTCTGCCGCAGCAACGCCCTCCGGGAGGCGAGGTCGCTGTGGACGACCATCGCGCGCCGCAGCGGGATGGTGAAGAGAACACCGAGACAGCCGCCGCAGGCGGAGACGACGAGCGTCTGCCAGAACTCAAAAGTCCTGCCAGTAGCCGATCGCGAGCATGCCCGGGATGATGAAGATGATGGCGGACAGCGTACCTGCTGCCGATGCCTGCGTCTGCACCATGTTGTTCTCGAGGATGTTCGCATCCTTCGCCATCTTGAGTACCGCCATCGAGATGACCGCCGCCGGAATGGCGGAGGAGAACGTCAGACCGACCTTGAGGCCGAGGTAGACGTTCGATGCGGTAAAGATGATGGTGAGGATTGCGCCGAGGATCATGCCGCGCATTGTCAGCTCAGGGAGCCGCAATTCGTGTTGCATGAACTCGTTTTCGGAGTGTTTCATGCCAATACCACCTATCTATAATAAAATGAAAAACATCTGTATTATAGCACGAAAATCCAAAAATAGCAAAAAAATACATTGGTGCTGTGTCCGCAACCGCTGGGAAAGAGACGTCAAAAACAAAACCGCCGATGCGCTTTCTCGTCACGCATCGGCAGTTCTGAGGAAAATACGGGAAGTGATAGGTAACCTCTTGCATTCAAACGATCCACGCTTCATTCCGCATCGCCGCTAGCTTTGAGATGCGGAACTCTCCGGCGAAAAACGCTGAGAAAACCACCACGACATGTTCTCTGTGCGCACATTCTGTTCCGCTCTGGGGAACGTCCTCCTCGTCATGCGCTAATCCATGCCTCTTGTGTGCCCACCCCACGCGGGCTGCCGCATTCCCCGCCGCACCTTCGCTCGGTATCCCTGTCCGACCCACCGGGTCGGGGTGCACGGTGCAGACCTTTGCAGCCAGTCAGTAACCCATCGGAATCTCCTCCCAGTCCGTCGTGGACGCTGCGACTGCTTCCTCACTCAGCCAGCGAGGTGCATCCTGTGTCCCTCTCAACAACCGTCGGTCAACACGGTGGAAATCCCTCGAAGGAGATACGCCATGCGCTTACGGATCACATGGGGCAGCCTGTCCTGAATCAGCTCAGCCGACTTTAATCATCTCCTTAACTATCCTTAGTATAGTAAAACTTCAGAAGATTGTCAACACCCATAAAAAGAATTTAATTTGAAAAAAATGCAAGGCTATGATAATATACTAAACGTATACGTTAGATAAAAACGTGAGGTAATTTATGGAAAAAGAAAATCAATCTTATCGTGGGTTCAATCGGAGCGTTTATCGGTGTTTTGTGTTTATCACCTATATTCCTCAAATTATCGCTATTTAGAAGGTGCAAAGGCTCAACCGTGGCAGCCTCTTACCGCTTCGATTTCCTGTTTAATTTGGGTTATTTATGGATGGACGAAAAGAGCTCAAAAAGGATTTTTATCCTTATCGTCCCGAATTTAGCTGGTGTGATTTTAGGCTTTCGACATTTGTTACAGCCATATGACATATAAATTGGGCTATAGAATAAAGGAGATGGGGATATGGCATATCAGCTGTGGAACGCACTGGAGGAGCTGAAGTCGACGCGTATGAGTGGGTGGATCTGACGCACCCGCTGAACAACGACAGTCCGTGCTGGGCGGGGATACCCCGAGGGCTCGGTGGAGCTCTCAAAGACGTGCTTGACTGGGGCAATCCGATGCTCGACTGTCTCATCCAGACGTTCAAGTTCCCGGGCAGTTCGGGACGCACATTGACTTTCCGGGACATTTCGTCGGAACCTCCTGCTCGCGGAGGACTTCGGTGCGCGTCACATGCTCTATCCGCTGTGCGTGATCGACGTGACGGAGCAGGTCGCGCGCGATGTGCACTATGCAGTGACGGTGGAGGACATCAAGGCGTACGAGGCGAAGTACGGCGCGATCCCCGACGGTGCATTTGTCGCGCTCTATACGGGTGGAGCCGTCACTGGCCGGATATGGATGCGATTCCGGGATCGCCGCGGACGGCAGTGAGAACTTCCCGTCGTGGTCGATGGATGCGCTGAAGTATATCTGCATGAGACGCGCAATGCCGCGGCGAACGGACATGAGACGCTCGATACGGATGCTCCTCGACGGAGGCGGCAAAGGCGGGGGATCTCGCGGTGAGCGCTATGTCCTCGGCAGGGGAAGCTGCAGGTCGAGGTGCTGACGAATCTCGACCGCGTGGCGCCGGCAGGGGCGCTGCTCTTCCTCGGTGGCCGAACATCGAGGGCGCGACGGGCTGCCCGACGCGCGCTGGCGATTACGCCGAAAAATAAGGGAATGACCTGCGGCAGAGGTACTGCCGTCGTCTTGAGCCGTTTTGCAAAGCCGATACCTATCGGGGCTTTGCAGGCGGCTCTTTTGTCATCTGTGGCAGGACTTTTGCGCTGTGTATCGAATCATAAAGAGATAACTTGTGTGTTTAGGAGACGATGAATTGCAGAGCAAATACCTCGATATTGAGAAGAAAGTAGAGCGCGGCGAGCGCCTGACGTATGAGGACGGCGTGGCGCTCTTTGCCTCGCACGATATAGCGTGGCTCGGCGCACTCGCCGACCATGTGCGCGCGGAGAAATGCGGCGATATTGTCTACTACAATGTGAACTGCCATGTGAATCTGACGAATATCTGCATGGCGCACTGTGTTCTGCGCGTTTCGGGCGCGACGCAGAGGATGCGGGCGCTACGAGATGAGCGCGTCGAGGCGGTGGCACACGTCGCGGAGGCGATGCGCGACCCGCATCTCGCGGACCGCACGTTGTGAGCGGGCTGCATCCGACGTGGACGTTTGACGACTATCTCCTGCGTCTGCGCGACTGCACGAGGCCTTCCCCTCACTCTATCTGAAGGGCTTCACGGGCGTGGAGATCACGCATTTTGCCCATGCGTCGGGGCTCTCCGTGCGTGAGGTGCTCCTGCGCCTGCGCGATGCGGGGCTGCAGTCGATCGCGGGCGGCGGCGCGGAGATCCTCTCCGACCGCGTGCGCGGGAGCTCTGCCCGAACAAGGCGACGGCGGATGAGTGGTCTTGCCGTGGCGCGTACGGCGCATGAGCTCGGCATCAAGACGAATGCGTCGATGCTCTACGGGCATATCGAGACGCTCGAGGAGCGCGTCGCGCACATGCTGCGCCTGCGCGACCTGCAGGACGAGACGGGGGGCTTTCAGACGTTCATCCCGTTCCCGTTCCTGCCATCACATACGGAGCTGGGGCGGACGGTGCGGCAGACGTCGATGTGGGACGATCTGCGGACGATTGCGATCGCACGCCTCCTGCTCGATAACTTCGCAACATCAAGGCGTACTGGTGATGCTGACTGCTGCCCGTGGCGCAGGTCGCTCGGGTTCGGTGCGAACGACATCGACGGCACCGTGCACAAGGAGACGATCCTCCACGATGCGGGGGCGAAAGAGTCCGCGCGCCCTCTCCGAGGATCACATCATCCGCATCATCCGCGAGATCGGACGCACGCCCGCCGCGTGTGACAGTAATTTCAACATCATCGAGACGTATTGAGGCAGAAGTATTCTCCTCGCAGATACAGCAACAGACGGCGTTTGCCGTCTTTTTCTTCCGCTCGCCTTATCGCCTTCCGTCGTAACGTTCCAGTCGGCATCCACCTCGAAATGGGCTTTTCCTTCCACGGTATTTGTACTCCAGAGCGACGACGGTGCGACTGCAGTGAATGTGCACGGCGGTGAGCTGAGCCGTGCCGTGCTCATCCGTATGTTTCACCGTCGCCCCTGTCGATGTGATCCCTGACCTCGGTCAGCCGTGCGATGGGAGCTGGACACGCCTCGCCTCGTTCATGCGCGGAATACGATCTCCACTCTCGTATCTCCGCCTTGCGCGGGAAACGGCGGTAGGGCGCGTTGCGCGTAGCGCCCGCCGATATGGGGAGCAGAGGCGCAGGACGCGGAGAGCCCTCCTCGTCGACGCGGATGCAGAGGATGGAACGCTGCTTTGTGCATGTCATCGAGGGCATCTGCCGCTGCGCCCTCCTGCGGGTTCTGCCGCACGTGATGCCTGCTGCAGCTCTCGTCACTACGCTCCGTCGACCCATGAAAGCACATCTGCTCCAATCGCTGCGCCCTCTCGATCCGTCGTTCCAGCGTCAGAACTGGCGGTCGTCCGGGCACGAGGAAAGTTTCCTGCCGCACGGCGTCCAGCTGCACCGTCACGGTCGCCGAAACGGCGCCGGTTGCCGAGCTGAAGATAGCACCATGGATAGTCTGATCGCGCGTTTCACCCTGGCGTGTCAGCATGAGCGCTTCAGATAGCCGCAGTGCATGAGGGGCGAGCGGTGGCGATAGTACCACGTCCTCACCCGTGCGCATTCGGCTCGAGAGTCCGGCATCCACCAGTATCGCTCGGTGTAGTAGGGTACAGATCGACATTGCTGCATGCGTAGGCATACCACACGCAATGTCGCAGTCACATGCGCCTCTCGCGCGTGGTGAACCGCCCTCGATAATGCCGTTGCTCTGATGTATTTGTTCAGATAGCTGGTCACACTTAAAGAAATAGCCCGTGATCCATCCTCCATCGCCTCGAGTTTGGCGACGGCGCCGTGAGCAGGGGCCTTTTTCTGTGTCGGAGCTCGCGCGGCGGCGTCCTCCTCCTCCTCGTCGCGATCAAAAATGTTGACGTTCGCTGCGTCCCGTCGGAAGGAGGAAACACCGCCCACGCAGATTCGCCCCTTCGCGAGAACGGTTTCGACGGACGGCGACAGTCTCCACGCGAGAAAGTCCAGATAGCCGTGTTCGTGCCCGTCGCTCCGCCGAGGAAGGTTACCGCATCGCAGACAACGTTCCTCCTCGATCGCCTGCGTATGAGCGCATCGCGAAAAATCGAGAATCCGTCGGCACTCTCGCGCATCCCGTCCGTCAGCGGATAGGCGATAAAGCCCGCCGCGATCCTGTCCGCATGGTAGATGTCCACGAGCGTCGCATCACTATCCATGCTTAGAGGAGCTGAGGAGGGATGCGCAGACGCGCGTATACGCGCCCACAGACGTCGAGCCGCGAGATCCGCGTCGTCCCGATGTCTATCGGCCCTGCGCTCATGCGACGAGACAGCAGTGGTCAGTGCGTTTCCTCTGCATCGTTCGGCAGGGAGTACCCGCCGCGCAGTGCCTGCAGCGAATCCGCTGCAGCAGGGTCGACGCGGCTCGCGCGCAACCGCAGCGAGGGAGATCAAAATCGTGGATGCGGATGGCGGCGGATCTTCGCGCGTGCCTGATCGACGATGAGTGACAGCGCATCATGTGCGCGATTCTCCGTTCTCACGGGGCGGCAGGAGCGTCTAGAGCTGATAGGAGCGTGAGGGCGACCTGTCATGCCATCGGCACTGAACCGGACGCCGACATCCGTCATCTCGATGGTGTAGTCGTCCGTGCATGCAGGGCAAAGCCAAGAGAGACGGTCTGCGACCGGCGATGGATGTCCCAGTGCTCCTACGAGGCGGAGCGTGGCGCGCGCAGAATGACAGACGAAGGAGCTTTGAAACGCGCATGCCCGGCAGGGTGGACGAGCTCATATTTCTCGCCGTCGCACCGAGCTCGAAGAATGAGAGATCAGCAAGGCGATGTGCAGCGCAGAGCTGCACCGCTCGATGAGCTCACTCGCCGTGATCCGATCACGGACTATCAGCGCACGCGGCTCCTCCGGCGCCTCCGGAGGAACGCTGAGCTTCCTGCACGCGGGATGCGGAGCAGGCGACGAGAGCGGGAGGAGAGCCCGCGGCGTCGGTCCTCGACCATCTGCTCGGCGTCCTCGTCGCCCGGCAGCGCGCCCTGGCTGTCTCGCGATCAGACGCAGGGCGCGGTTTTCCTGACTCGAGAGTAGTGGCGGCCTGCGCCCACGTGCAGGTTCCAGACTGTGACGTCGGCAGTAAGTCCTCTGCGTGGCGCGGAGGAGGTCAGTCGCCTTTTGAAATACTACTCAGCTGCGGCGTGCGCTGCGTTGCTGCGCAGCGCGCCAGCCTCGCCGCCCGAGCTCGCGTGCGCTCTGCGGCGGGATCTCTCTGACCTTTTCGCCACTGGCCAGTCTTCTCGTAATCTCTCCGTGATTGTGCCATGCGCTGACACTGTTCCAGTAACGTCATCCGCCGCTCTTTTGTCGGCTCCACATGGTGTGTACTGCTGACGGCAATGCTCGTCCCACCAGGAAATACCAATGTGCGATTTCCGCAGGCTGTCGGCGAGTATGCATGGCGTCTCATGCGACCGTTCCTGCTCGATGATGTCGCTGCGGTAGGCGTATTGTCTCACGAGCGTCGCGCGGCGGCGTAAAAGCTCCGAGCGTCGACGGGCGCAGGGACGCGGTACTCGAGCGTGTCGTAGGTGAGAGGACGGCAGGAGACGGCAGCCGTCCGGTCTTGGTGCTCAGCACGGTGACCGCTCATCATCTGCGCGTGGCGGTGTCAGAACAGTCGTTCCACACCCGCCGAAGGGCAGAGGTAAGTGCGGGAAGACTCCCACGGATGCTCGGCAGGGGACTCTAGCGAGGATCACGGGATGCGTTTTCTGCGTCTCGTGGTTCTGCAGTAGCCGATGGGCGCGCTCAGTGGTGTCCGATCGTGCTCTCTTTCACCCGTCATGTCACTCAGCCGCTCGGCACGCCCGCGTCATGCGGAGCCCGGTTTGCCGTCGCTGACCGAGCTTTTGCGCCGTACGCGCTCACGGCGCTGCGAGCTGACGGCGTCCGCCGCCGCCATTCAACGTCCTCGACGCGCCCTTTTCCGCCTCGGCGTTCATCGTCCAGCTCCTGCGGCAGTCGCCGTCGACTCAGGACGCGCGTGACAATACCGTGCGCGCGCGAGCCGTGCCGCGTAGCGTGGCTGTACCACGAGGCGGTTGGGTCGTCGTCCGCCAGCGGCGGTAGGTGGTTAGGCATACGACTCGTCTGCCCGGGCGTCCTGCAGTGCTACGTGCATCGTTGCGATGGCGATTGCTCGCTCGGATCGGTGATGCTCCAGCGTCAAATGCTGCGCTTCCGCGTCAGCGTGCGCGCCTGGATGAGCTCCGCCATCTCTCGATAGCGCGCGTCGAACGGGACCGACGAGAGATGTACTCGTCGTCAGACTCCCTTCGGTGAGTAGTCTTTCTGCTCCCGCCCAAAATGGCCGCGAGCAGCCGGTCGACTGTCATCTGAGGGTGGTGGAGGGCGCTCGCCGTCGTAGTAATGTACGCGCGAACGCGCGCGCCCTCCGCTGTTGAAGCCGCGCACCGGGATCGCGCGTGCAGCCCGTCGCGGAGAGGGACGCAGATCGGTCTCCACCGCGCAAGCCTTGCTGCGCGCTACGGTCGGCCTCGTACTCGCGGATGAGACCAGTCCGCGTCAGGTCATGCAGGATGCACCACCCGCAGTGTGAGACCGCCAGCGTGACCGTATGCGTCCTCGATCTCATCCACAGGGCGTCTTCGCATTGCGTGTGGAGATGCCGCACGTTGTCCATCACGAGATCTCAGTCTGCTCGGGGCGCATGCGCCGCGCCGCTGCGGGTCGATGACCGAAGCTCCGTGCGCGCTCGCCAGCAGGTACCAGTTCCTTCGCACGCGGTCGAATTTGTAGCCGAGTTCGTCGCGCGGTGGGCGGATGATCATGAGAGAGCTGGACCTCGTCCGCCGTCCGGCAGGAGGCAGACCGGCGTGTCGCCCGCTCTACCTGCGCCCCGATGATGAAGGCGCGGCTCGCAGTTCTTTGGCCGTAGTTGTTCGTCCCGCCGTCGATGGTATGCTGCGCCGAGCCATGCCTGTCGTGTCCCGCGATCGGCAGACGTGCGAGGCTTTTCAGCAGAATTGGATCGTGCCAGTAGTACTCCTCGTCGTCCTCGTGGATCTTTTCGGTCGGGCAGCGTAGGCGTACCGCAGTCTCGGCGCGTTCGGGAGCTGGTACTCGGCGAGCTCAGCGGGGACGTTCATGCGGTGCGCTCCCTCATCCCGAGGCGACGAGGCATGTGGTGGTTCCGTTCATCGGTCGGATCGACGCTGGCATATCTCAGATGGATATCAGGTGAGACGACCTCGCTGAAAAGACGTTCGCCATAGGCCGTGCGAGGATTCGTCGCGATGAGAGTCCTCGACGGCGGCCATCTCCTCCTCAGTGTGCAGACTATCGTCGTCATCGGCTCGTGCAGAAAGCTATTGCGGACCGCCTCATCGTGTTCTCCTCTATGATCAGAAGACGGACAGCTCTCGGCTATCGAGTTTCCACCAGGGCGGATCGAGCGTGATGGCCGAATCCCTCCGCCGTGATCGTCTTTGTTGAAGAAACTCGACAGAGCGGTCGGCGTGGTCAAGGCGATTCCGTGTCAGGCATTGCTCGACATCGTCGAGTGCAGCTGCACTCTGGAGCGCCGTGTCGGCAAAGGCGTTGGGCGCAGTGAATGCTCTTCATCGTGCGCCTGTCGTCGCGGATGAGGCTGCGGCATGTGCTCCGTCGAACGCTGTCGCCATTTGTGCAGGCGAGTGCATCCTGTGCGACCGGCAGTGAGGAGGACGCTCACAACAAGCGATGCTGCGCATTACAGGCGCGGAGACGCCTACTGCCAGTACGGTATCATCGTGGTTGGTCGCGGCGGCACCTCACGTCTGCTGCTGGTGCTGCATGGAGACGCCCGAACCTGGACAGGCAGGACTGGAACTCGATGTAGGCCGTGCCCTCCATGGAGTCCGCCAGCTCGTTCCCATGCGATCTGCATCAGGTATGTTCATCGGTTGTCACCGGTCAGTGTCGAGCGTGGCCGCATGCCAGTCCTGCTCCCAGAGGGCGAGTCACGCCCGAGCGTGCAGACATCGTCCGAAGAGTGCGCCATGGGAACCGTGGGGACGTGGTGATCGCCAACCGAGACGAGCGTCGATCGTCGTCAAAAGATATGGTGTCGGTCTCCTCACGGGTACCGTGGCATCCCGCATTCTCATGAGGCGGGGAGCAGCGCCGCCGCCGCCTGTACAGCCATGACCGTCAGCATCGGGTCTCCGGCAGCGACGCAGTTCGGACAGCTTGGTCGCCGTGGCGGATACCGTCAGTGCCGAGGAACTGTAGGCACGCGTCCCGCCTGTCGAGGATGGAGTAGCACTGTCGCCATTGCGTGGCTGTCGCAGTGCGGGCGAGTGCTCCTCAGCGCGGGCGGGCGGCTGCTGACGAGAGCGATCGAGCTCCTCTGCCGATGCTGGCGTGGACGATGGGACAGCAGGTGTCGGGTTCAGCGTGCGCCGCCGTCCCTCGCGGTCGAATGTCCAGTCGCCGCATTGCGCATAGGACAGAGGTTGAGCGTAGAGCTGCCTCGCTGCGCCGCAGACGCGGACTATGCGTTCGAGTGCGAGGAGGCCGCAAGCGCACGTGGTCGTCCCCTGCATGCCGAGTGCGCATCATCAGCTCGTTCGCTCGCCTCCGCCGCGCGCGGGCCTGGTCTCCGCCAGTGCGGCGTGATCAGCCCCGTCCCGCGCATCGGCGGGCGCGTGATAGTAGAGCGGTGGCGGCCCAGAAGGTGCGGCGCCGCCAGTACGCCGCACGCGGAAATCGCAGGGGCGACGCTGTCCTGCACGGCAGGTGCGCAGATACTAGAAATCATCGGGCACATCGTCAGATCTGCGCGATGATCTGCGCTGCCTTTTGCCCGCGATCTCCTGCAGGTGTCCAGTTGCCGCGGCACGGCGCATGTGGTGCTGTCTGTCACCGCCAGCACCAGCCCTCATGTGCCGAGCCTCCCGTGCCGCGGTCGTGGGCATTGGTAGGGTGGATTCGAAGGGCGGTCTCTCTCGCGTGTGACATATCGATCTACGTCCTGATAATATGCGATGCGGAGCGGCTTCAATAGGTCTTTTAGAAAGTGAGTCGAACTGATAAAATGAGGTCTGCCAGATTGGCGTAGATTCGTCCGATTAGCGGCAAACCGGACGCCATAGCGAGGCTATGTGGAGGACGTGCTAACGAAAGCGGGCGAAAAGATGCGTCAGTCTGGTTGTCGCGAATTTATCAGTGCTTCCTATGATGAAGACGGCGAAAAGTCGCGCTCTTTTACCTTTTCGTCGAATCTATATGGCGAACGAGGGAACGCCGTTGAATGTCGCGTGTCGCCCAGGATTTTGAGTGTGATGCCATGCTCAGGAGGAATCCGCTCCTGCGGCTGCAGGAAGAAGAAGGCGCATCGCCTCTCGGGCGGCATCTGCGCAGGCTGCGGGTGCGCGGTACGAGCTACAACCCGGAACCCGCATCGAGGGGGCCGCCTTACTAGCGAGGCGGAGGACGCGGCGCGTCTTTGAGACGAGATACCGTGGGCGGGGATGCGCATGTGGGATGATGTCGTCGAGACGGTCAGTCTGCTTTCGGGCGATGGACCACTGCATCTGACCGCGCGGAGGCCGCTGACGCAGAGGGTCGTCGAAAAACTCCGCGGAAGCTGCTGGAAAAGCAGAGACGTCTGCTTGTCACGCCCTACTTTCTCGCGGGAAGAACGCGGCTACAGGAACGTCCCAACATGGTGGCGGCGGTGGAAACGACTTCCGCTGTAGGTGAGGGTCGGCGAGCGATATGCGGAGGCTCAACCAGCCGCTATCAAGCCAAGGAAGAGGTCTTTTGGGGAAGTAAAGGAATCGCTGACAAAATGAGGTCTGCACAGATTGGCGAAGATGTGTCCGATTGAGGCAGCAAAACCGGACGCATAGCGAGTGGCTGCGTGGAGGATTTGCTAACGATAAGCGGGCGAGATGCGTCAAGATGCTGTGCCGAATTTATCAGTGCTTTCTCTAAATGAGAAGACGGCGAAAAATCCCCGCGCTTCCTTTACCTTTTCGCTGAATCTATATATAATAGAACACGGGGATCGCTGAATTTATCCGTGTTTCCCAAGTTTTGGAGGTGATGCTATGCGCTCAGGGGAGAATCCGCTCCTTTTGCGGCTGCGGGAGGAGAAGGCGCATCGCCTCTCGGGCGGCATCTACCATGAGCTGCAGGTGCGCATGACCTACAACTCAAACCACATCGAGGGGAGCCGCCTCAGCGAGGAGGAGACGCGGCGCATCTTTGAGACGAACACCGTGGGCGGGGATGCGCATGTGGATGATATCATCGAGACGGTCAATCACTTTCGGGCGATGGACTACTGCATCGACTGTGCGGAGGAGCCGCTGACGGAAGAGATCATCAAAAAACTCCATGAGCTGCTGAAAAGCAGAACGTCTGACGAGCTGCTCCCCTACTTTCGCGTGGGCGACTATAAGAAACGTCCCAATATGGTGGGCGGCGTGGAAACGACTCCGCCGCAGGAGGTCGCAGCGGCGATGCGGAGGCTCCTTGACCGCTATCAGGCCAAGGAGAAGATCGCCTTTGAGGACATCGTGGACTTTCACTACCATTTTGAGCGGATTCATCCGTTTCAGGACGGCAACGGGCGTGTCGGACGGCTTATCGCGTTCAAGGAGTGCCTGAAATATAATATTGTTCCGTTCATCATTGAGGACACAAAGAAGGCATTCTACTACCGCGGACTGAAGGAGTATGAGCGCGAGTGCGGGTATCTCGTGGATACCTGCTATGATGGGCAGGATACGTTTCAAGCACTGCTCACATACTTTCAAATCAAAAATCCTTGAGACATTCTCAAGGATTTTTGTGTTACAATAACTGGTATTGCTTCCGTTTTCGCCAGAGAAGCAGGAAGGTGACCGATGCACCGAGGAAGTCTGCGGCAGGCGTCGCCATGAATACGCCGTCCACGCCGAAGATGTACGGCAGGAGGAGCAGGAAGCCGAGCAGACAGACGAGTGTGTCCCAGACGGAGAGGAGGGCGGAGGTGCGTCCGTCGCCGAGCGCGGTGAAAGAACGATGAGCCGTACATACTGAATCCGAGGAAGAGGAAGGCGGTCGCATGGATGCGAAGCCGTGCACGGCGAGGTCGTAGACGCGTGACTCGCAGGGGCAAAGATGCCCGTGATCGGCGCGGCGATGAGGATGCTGAGGCAGGTGGTAAAGAGGAGAACGCGGCGATGAGCGTGAGACTGCGGCGCAGGATTCCGCGCAGGGCATGTGTTGCATTTCCCGTAGTTGAAGCTCGCCAGAGGTGCGACTCCCTCGGCGTAGCCCATGTATATGGCGGTAAGCAGACCGGAGATATACTCGGAGATGGCGATTGCCGCCACGCCGTCCGCCCCCGCAAGCCGCATCATCGTGTTGTTCATGACGACTCGCGATGAGGGCTCATCGAGAGCTGCATCACCATCTCACTTGAGCCGTTGCCCATCGCGGAGATGACGGAGCGCAGCCGCCAGACGGGACGGACGAAGCGGAGCGTGCCGGCCGATGGATGGCGAAGTAGTAAAGTCCCTACGAATGCGGAGATGGAGTAGCCCGTCGCCGTCGCGACGGATGCGCCCTCCAGCCCCCAGCCGAGCATGAAGAGTAAGATATAGTCGAGCACCATATTGACGATGCCGCCGATGAGGGAGGAGAGCATCGCGAGACGCGGCTGCCCTGCGGCAACGAGGAAGATGTCGAGGATCAGCCCCGCCATCGTGAGCGGTGTCGAGATGAAGAGAGGGACGGCGTACACTTCGCAGAGCGGATAGAGGGCATCGTCCGCGCCGAAGAAAAGTAGAGAATCGGGCGCAGGAAGGTCATGCCGAGCACGGCAATCATCGTGCTGAGAATGACGCAGACGAGGACGAGCAGGGAGAAATTTCGCGTGCATGGCGATTTTCGCCCGCGCCGAGCTGTGCTGCAATGAGCGCACTCCCACCTGTAGCCGAGCATGGTCGCGAGCACGATCGTGAGCGGGATGAACGGCATGACGATGTTGATCGCCGACAGTCCATCCGTTCCGACGGCGTGCGCCACAAAGAAGCCGTCGACGATGAAGTTCACATTCATAAAGAGCTGTGACACGATCATCGGCACGGCGAACGCGAGCAGTGTGCGGTAGGTGATGGGCTGGGATAGCTGCGCCATTTCGTCTCTCCGTTGATAGTGGAGGCGCCATCATGGGCATGGAACACGGGGAAAGCAAGCGCGGAGGATTTGCAAAAATCTTGCCGCATTTGATACACTTGCGAGAGTATTAGAAGGAGAGTACATGAGCGATTTGAGAACGGCCCGTGCCGCCGCCGAGGGCGGAGCGCGGCTGACGAGGGAGGATGCACCTCCTCTATGAGGGACAACGACCTGCTCGCGCTCGCGCAGTGGGCGCGTGCGGCGAAGGAGCGCGCGAGCGGGAAGAATGTCTACTATACGGTGAACCGTCACATCAATCTCACGAATATATGCCGTGCGAACTGCCCCCTCTGCGCCTTTCAGGTGGAGCAGGGGGATGCGCGCGGCTATATTATGGAAACGGATGATGTGGCGCGCGTGCTCGCGGCGGCGCAGAAGACGCCGCATCTGACGGAGATTCACATCGTGAGTGCCCTCCACCCCGACCGTCCCTTTTTCCTACTATGAGGACGTGGTGCGGCAGGTACACGCGGCACTCCCTCACGCGGACATCAAGGCATTCACGCCCGTGGAGGTCGTGAACTTTGCCCAGACGGAGGAGACGAGTGTCCGTGACATCCTCTGTCGTCTGCAGGCGGCGGGGCTCTCCTCGCTCCCGGGCGGCGGCGCGGAGATTCTCTCCGATCGCGTGCGCGCGATCATCTGCCCGAAAAAGGCAACGCGTGCGGAGTGGCTGGACTGTATGCGCACGGCGCATGAGCTCGGCATCCGTACGAATGCGTCCATGATGTACGGACACATCGAGACGGTCGAGGAGCGCATCGACCACCTGCTCGCCCTGCGCGACTTGCAGGATGAGACGGGCGGCTTTCAGGCGTTCATGCTCTTTCCGTTTCATCCCGAGAACACGGTGCTCGGCGCAGAGAAGAAACTCGCGCGCGTCGGCTCGTGGGAGGATATGAAGATGCTCGCGCTCTCGCGCCTTGTCCTCGACAACGTCGCACATGTCAAGGCGTTCTGGGTCATGCTGACGCAGCCGATCGCCCAGCTCGCGCTCGGGTTCGGTGCGGATGATCTCGACGGGACGATCGGCGAGGAGAAGATCATCCACGCCGCAGGCGCACAGACGCAGACGGGCATCACGCGGCGCGAGCTCGACGCGATGATCCGTGAGGCGGGCTATGTGCCCGTGGAGCGCGATACGTTTTATCAGCCGATTGCGGCAGGGGAGGGCGCATGAGACTTTCGGAGCAGGAGGCGGCAGACCTCCTTACGCACGGCGATCCCATTGCCCTCGGGACGCGAGGCGGATGCGGAGCGGCGGCGACGGTTCGGCGATACGGTGACGTTCATCGTCGACCGCAATATCAACTATACGAATATCTGCGTGAATGAGTGCCGGTTCTGCGCGTTCTACACGAAGCAGGACGCGCCCGACGCCTATCTCCTGCCGATGGAGGAGATCCTCGCAAAGGTCGGCGAGACAGCGGCGGCAGGCGGGACGCAGGTCATGATACAGGGCGGCATTCACCCCGACCTGCCGCTTTCGTACTACGAGAACATGCTGCGATCCATACGCGAGCGATACCCCTCCATTGTGATTCACTCCTTTACGGCGACGGAGATTCTGTACTTTGCCCAGAAGGAGGGCATCACGGTCGAGGATACCCTGCGGCGGCTGCAGGGATGCGGGCTCGCCTCGCTCCCCGGCGGTGGGGCGGAGATCCTCGTTGACCGCGTGCGCAGGCTCATCGCGCCGAAGAAAGATCATGACGGAGGACTGGCTGCGCGTCATGCGGACGGCGCATAAGATCGGTATGGAGTCAACGGCGACCATGGTCATCGGCTTCGGTGAGACGATGGCGGAGCGCGTGGAGCACATGGAGCACATCCGCCGCCTGCAGGGAGGAGACGGGGGATTCCGCGCGTTCATCACGTGGACGTTTCAGCCCGGCAACACCGCTCTCGGCGGGGAGAAGACATCGAGCTGGGACTACATGCGGACACTCGCCGTCACACGCCTCTACATGGACAATGTCGCGCATATACAGGGGTCGTGGGTAACGCAGGGGAGCGCATCGGACAGCTGACGCTCGGCTTTTGGCGCGGACGATCTCGGGAGCATCATGCTGGAGGAGAACGTCGTGCGTGCGGCGGGGACGCGGTACAATATGTCGATCAAGAAGATGATCGATCTGATACGCGGTGCGGGCAGAGAGCCGGCGCAGCGCGATACGCGCTATCGCGTGATACGGAGGTTTTAGTATGGCAGAGCAACAGATTCCTGCGGCGAGCTATGCCGTGATCGGCGGCTCGAGGGACGCTCTCGAGCGATTTCCGCGCGCATCGACGGCGGATGATGTGGAGATTCTCGCGGATGGGCTGCACTTTTACGACGCCCTACGGCGAGAGCCCCTGCGTTTCGCCTGTTCTCCGTTGCGGGACGGCGCGTCCTGACCTGCCGTATGCACGGCTGGCGCAGCGGCGTGACGCGTGCGGATGCCTCGCGACAGGTGTTCTGGGTACTGCGGGAGGCGGGCGTCAGCGCATCCTCTCCGAGGGCGGCGTCGGCACGGTGAATCCCCTGCTCGACCCGCGCGACTTCCTCATCCCCGACGACTATCTCGACCTCTCCGTGCGCAAGGATGTCACGCTTGACGGACGCTATCTGCTCGTCATGCGCGACGCGCTCTGCGCGGAACTGCGCCAGACATTGATTGAAGAAACAAAGAAACGCTATACGGGGCGCGTCTTTGACCGCGGCATCTATGCCGTCACGGACGGGCGGCATTTCGAGAGCCCCGCTGAGATCGCCATGATGCAGGGGCCATGCGGATATCGTGGGACAGAGCCTTGCGCCCGAGGTCTACCTCGCACGCGAGATCGGCGCATGCTATGCGGGGCTGTACTTCGTCGTGAACTACGGCGAGGGCATCCGCCCGTGGTCGCACGACATCCTCGAGCAGATCTTCTACGACGATGCACCGATGATCGGCGACATCCTCCTCGCGACGATCCGCAGCGTCTCCGCCGAGGAAACGTCGTGCCCGTGCCGCAGCCTGCGCAAGGAGACCCTGCTCAAGGACGTCTACAACGCGGCGTCGGCAAAGGGTTGACGAAAAACGTCGAACATCGTATAATGAGCATAGAAAAAGGTGCTGCCGGTAAACGGTCAGCCCCTTCACTAGAAACGAACTAAGATTAGCCGCCTAGGTTTGGTCACTGAGGGCGGCTTTTCTTATGCTTTGATTGCTACAATACAAATTGTAACGAGAAAGACCAGCGAAAGAAATTCGTATGGTCCCATCAGCAACACCCCCTTACGGGAGCATGAATCGACCGCCTCACGGCTCGTGGGCAACACCTGCGTGTACATATCATAGAGTTCCATTTTGTGAACATTTGTTTTGATGGGCAAATATCGGAACGATATGGTGCGAGTTGATGCAATTTCGTATTCTATCCGAAAAATAAGTTGACATTCATTCCCACTGGTGCTACTATGATGGCGCAGGAAATCCTGCGGAACCACTCTGCTGAAAAAGAAGTGCAATCGATCATGAAATGGCTGGCTTCCACACAGTTTCTATCGTGCGTCCATAGCGTCCAAGCGCATATCGCTGCGTCGTGGGTTTTTTGCATTTCTAGGAGGTCATTATTATGTCCATCAATCGGGGAAAAGTCGTCATCATCGGTACGAGCAACGTCGGCTCTGCCGTACTCAACAAAATCGCAGACTTTCAGCTGGCCTCGAGATTGCTCTCATCGATCTCGACATGAACTGCGCGCGCGGCGAGGCACTCGACACGAGCCATGCGATGTCCTCGCCGTACAGCACGAACATCAAGATCCATACGGGGACGTATGAGGACTGCCGCGATGCGGCGTTTATCGTCATCACGGCGGGGCCTCGATCCCGCCCGGAGAGACGCCCGACCGACTGAAGCTCGCGAGCACGAACACGAAGATCATGCGCTCCATCTTCTCTGAGATCGTGAAATACACGAAGGAAGCCATGGTCATCATGATCACGAACCCGCTCGATGTTGCGACCTACGTCGTATCGACCGAGTTCGACTATCCGCGCGAGAAGATCCTCGGCACGGGCACGATGCTCGAGACCTACCGTTTCCGCTATTCCTCGCGGAGCACTACGATATGGATCCGAAGAACATCCACGGCTATGTGCTCGGCGAGCACGGCAACGATGCCTTTGTCGCATGGTCGACGGTCAACTGCGCCGGTCTCGGCATCGATCACCTCGACGAGTATTTCCACTTTAAGGAGAAGCTGGACCGCCACGATATCGAGCAGGGATCATACAGGCGGCATACGATGTCATCAATCTCAGCGGCTTTACCAATACCGGTATCGCCATGGTCGCCCGCCGCTTCATCAAGGCAATCCTCTTCAACGAGCACGATCCTGCCCCTGTGCTGCCGTCATGAAGGGCGAGTATGGCATCAAGGACGTGGCGCTTCCATCCCGCGCATGATCAGCCAGGACGGTATTGTGCGTTCGTTCGAGGTGCACCTCACGGATGATGAGATGGCAAAGCTCCAGAACGCGCAGAAGAGCGTCCGTGCCGCACTCGACGGCGCAGGCGTGAAGTAAGCTATATAGTGAGCCCTCACACCCATCAGGCTTGACGGAACGGTTCACACGTCGTATAATGAGCATAGAAAAAGGTGCTGCCGGTAAACGGTCAGCTCCCTCATACGTCTAATAAGATTAGCCGCCCAAGTTTGGGACAGAGGGCGGCTTTTTTATGCTTTTGATTGCTACATACAAATTGTAACGAGAAAGACCAGCGAAAGAAATTCGTATGGTTCCATAGCATCACTCCTTACGGGAGCGTGAATCGACCGCCTCACCGTTATTGACAACACCTATGTGTATCTATAACACGAAATTTCATGTTTGTGAACATCTGTTTTTGATACAAAACACCGCCCCGTGTGTAGTGGAGCGGTGTTTTTCGGTTGATGTTATTCCTTCGCCGCCCGTAGCCGACCATGAGCGCCTCGCATATTTGCGTCGACGGTATGCGGCGGAACGCGGTGCGCGACGGTTGTTTTACGACGTCCAAGGGACGATCCTCGAGACGCATGTGATGACGCCGAGGGCGACGATGTTGGCAAAAGAGACGGCCGATTTTTCGATGGCGAGCGTCGTGATGGGACGGAGACGATACGCCGCCGCAGGGACGTTCGGCACGAGCCTGCTGTCCACGATGAGGATGCCGTGCGGGATCGAGGTCGACGGCGTACTTATCCGCCGCCGCCTGTGTCATGGCGAGGACGATGTCAGGATGCTCAACGTGCGGATGATAGATCACACTCGTCGCTCGATGATGACCTCGGAGCGGACGCCGCCGCGCGCCCTCTGGGCCACAGGACTCGTGACTGCGCAACGTTTTTGCCGCACGCAGTCGCCGCCTCGGTAAAGATGATGGCGGCAGTGATGACGCCCTGTCCGCCTGAGCCTCGAGAGACGAAGTTCTTCTGCATATCAGAGTCTCTCCCGCGCGCTGCTGAATCGCAGCGTTTGCCGTGCCGTACTCCTCGCCCGCGCACGCGCAGAGAAGTCCGATGGGGAACTGCCCGCCGTACGCTTTTCGGGCGGGAGCTTGTCCCATGCCGTCTTCATGACAGCGGCATCCTTCATCCACGAGAGCATCGCGGCGGGGAGCCCATGGCTTCTTGCGCCCGTAGGCGGTCGGACACTGCACCATCGCCTTCGATGAGGGAAAAGCCGTGATTTGCGAGCCCGCCCGCGATCATCTGCGTGAGATGCTTAACGTGAAAGGCTGTCGAGCGTGCGACATAGGTCGCACCCGCCGCTCGGCGATACGACGCGTCGAGCGGACGGTCGATCGTCCCGTAGGGGCGGTCGTCGTCATCTTGCCCGGCGGGGTCGTGGGTGAGGACCGCCCGCCCGTCATGCCGCAGATGTTGTTGTTGAAAAGTACGACGGTAGATCGACGTTGCGCCGACAGCCGTGCAGAGTGGTCATGCTGCCGATGGCGGCACAGCCGCCGTCTCCTGTAATGACGATGACGTTCAGCTTCGGCCGCGCGAGCTTGATTCCGTTGCAATGGAATGGCGCGCCCGTGCGCCGTGTGTACAGTGTCAAAGTCCATAGCCCGAGCCGCGTGAGGAACAGCCGATGCCGGAGACGATGACTCGTGTTGTCCTGCGAAAATCCCTCCAGCGTCCACCGCCTCCGCGATGCATTTCATTGCCGTGCCGTTGCCGCAGCTGACACCAGAGATGGGGGAGGCGGTTCTGGACGAAAATACCGCTCGAATCGGACGCTGTATGTCGGTATTTGTATGCGCCAGCTCATGCCCGCAATCCTCCTCGCCTCATCTGACGGATCGCCGCGATTTCCTGCGGCGTGAAGTCCAGCATATTGTACTCTGAGGCAGGGGCGGACATGCGTGCCATGTGCCGCGCGCGTGACTCGCTCACGAGCCGCCCGTAGTTCAGCTCCGCGACGAGGATGCCCTTGACACGTGCCGCGAGCCGGTGCGACCGCTGCATCGGCGCGAACGGCCAGATCGTCTCGAGCCGCAGAAAGCCGACGTGATGCCCGCGGCGCGCTGCCTCACGCACCGCCTCGTGTGCCGTGCGCGCCGTACCGCCATAGCTGACGACGGCGTATTCCGCATCCTCCATGAATGCCTCCGTGTGGATGATCTCCTCACCCACGCGGCTGATCTTCCCGTGCAGGCGGCGGATGAGCTGCTCCGTGACGGCAGGACCGCCCGAGGGAGCCCGTCTCATCGTGGAGGAGCCCTGTCACGTGGATGTGATATCCGTCGCCGAACCGCGCCACGTCGGGCACGATCCTCGCCCACGGCATAGGCTGATAGCCCTCGGCGCGTGTCGCCGGCGGCGCGGATAGATTTCGATCTCCCCGGGGGCGGGCAGGGTCACATTCTCGCGCAGATGCCCGACGATCTCGTCCGTCAGCAGAATGACAGGTGTGCGGAATCGCTCGGCGTAGTTCACCGCCACGACCGCCATGTCGAACGACTCGCGCACGCTCCACGGGAGAGCGCGATGATCGATGATCGCCGTGCGCCCCAGCGTGTCTGCATCACATCGCCCTGCGAGGTGCGGTCGGCTGTCCCGTCGAGGGGCCGACGCGCTGGACGTTCGCCACCACGCAGGGATCTCTGCACACGCGGCATAGCCGATCAGCTCCTCGTTTCAGCGAGAAGCCCGCCGCCTCGTCGCGTCCATGACCTTTGCCTCCCGCGAGTGACGCGCCGAGAATCGCACCCATCGCCCCTGATCTCATCCTCCATTTGAGGAAGGTGCCGCCGATCTTCGGCAGCAGCAGCATCCGCTCAGCTGATCTCCGTCGAGGGCGTGATGGGGCATCCCGCGAAGAACGTGACCTCGCAATCACCGCACCTTCGGCGACGGGCCTCGTTGCCGTTTTGCATCAGCCTAGTCTTGCGCTCCATCCTAGCGCCTCCACGAAAAATTGCAAAAATCGGGACAGCGCATCTCGCACCGCCCACACGCAATACAGTCCTCGGGCGCACGCATCCGCCGAGCAGACTCACCCGAGCACCTTCTTTCGGGCAGAATGCCGCGCAGATGCCGCAGCCCTTGCACCGCTTTTTCCTTGATTAACAGCTCACCGTTCATGGCTCTTCTCTCCTGCTGGGATGCGGAAACACATCCGCACATACACAAAGCTCATCCTATCATTCCTATGGATTGATAAAAACGATTTTATTATTAGTAACAGAAAATACAGAAAAGGGTATATCCCCTGAAAGGAAAGGGGATTTACGCGTGTATACATCTGCTTGTCTCACAAATTGCTACAAAAATTATTTGTCTGCTGCTGCTCAAAGATGCGCGCGGTCTCCTTCTTCATCTCCTCCGTGTCGTCGCGTAGAGTTCTGCGGATTGTTATGTCGGCGTGCCCGAGACGGGCGGCAACGTCAACAGGCTTCGCCTCTGCTTGATGAGACGCGTCGCGTGTGATGGCGGGAAACTGTGAGAGTTCAGACTCCAAACGGCGCAGTGCGTTTTTCAATGTGTCATGCACATAAAATAGCCCGCTGGGCTTTACGCAGATGAGGACGGGGCGTATCCGTGCGGCATGATCGCAGAATGACAATGGCGTGATCGTTCTCAACATCTTCATAGACCAGCTGATACGCTTCCATAGTGGATTTCATCGCGGCCCGTGTCGCCTTGGAGGACCGCAAGATAAGTGACGCATCCGCATAGAAGGAATGTGCTTGTTTCCGTCCTTTTGGCGTGTCGAAGTAGTTACGGCGCAGCCGTTGACGTCACAACACAGATTTCACCTGTCTCGGAGGTTCACATCGTCCCACGTTAGACCCGAGCTTCGCCGATACGCATACCCGTGTGATACATGAGTTTTGACCGGTGATAGTATGTGCCGTCCACAGGGATGGCGGTGAACTGCTCGGGCGTGATAACGGTGCGTTTGACAACCTTGCGCGGAGAAGTTACGGATAGTTATAAGAGAATTAAGGAATTTAGGATATATGATTGATAAACACAACCAAAAACAAGGGCTTTTATTTGAGATAAAAACAAGGGCGTCGGCAGTCGATGGAGTGACAGTGAAAGCTGTCCTACCTGAGCAAAATAGACGCGTGAATTTTTATTTAGTAGGAAAACTGAACATGAGGGCGTCGCTTGTAGTGGTGTCCTTTTGTATACGCTTGATAAATTATATGTTGACTAACAAGTTACGAATACTATATGGGCGGAGGGAGGATATGAGAAGTTATTCATCAAGAGATGTGATGAAAACTTTTGGAGGATGGATGGGTGGATCAACCTAGGAGATCATCACCATTCAAGTATCCAATGAAGGAGGGCAAAGTCACGTTTGTGGGCATCCGTCAAAGACCCGATTCGTGATTTGAAAAGCATCGAGAAACAGTCGGGCTAAATTCTAAGCCCTGCCCCTGCTGGGGTATAGTCAATGATGAGAGGGAGGGTAGTATGTTGCCGAATTACTCATCGCCAGGCATGGCGATTTTCACCCATGAGGAGGGATGGGTTCATGTTGTATTCCCCTGACCCGCCTGGCTGTGTTACGTCGGCAAAGACGAGGAGGAAGCGCCCCGTATGGCCTGCGAGGTGCTTGCTCTCCACCTTACGGGATGGAGGACGGTGAGGAGATTCCGCAGCCGTCATCGTTGCGGGTTCTGCAGAGCAGAGGACTTGCAGGACAACGAAGCCTTTTGCTCGTGAACTCTTTATGCCAGCATTTCGTGAGAAGCAGAGAACGAGGTTCGTCAAAACAAAGACGTTGTCGATTCCATACTGGATGAACGCAGAGGCGGAGCGCATCGGCGTGAACTTTCACAGACGCTCCAGAATGCACTTGAGGAGAAGATCGCGCTGGCAAAATAGAAGAGGAGTGGGTCTTTATGAAAGATCGCTGAAGAAAGGCACAAGATTCTTAAACAGATCCGATGAATATGGTGACCGTAAGGACGCAAAGCGGAAATCGCCACAAAACTAACGAGAGATATGGAACTGCATTAACTCGAAGGAGGTTGGGAACATTACATAGCAGGAGGGGATTATCATACATGTTTTGTGTGACACCCCAACTACGGTACTGATAAAATTGGACGATACAACCAGAAAGCATCCGGTTAAAGATAGTTCGATAAAAGCACCTCGCATATGAGGTGCTTTTTCTGTGGGATTTTTCGAAAGTGAAGTGGTAACCAAAACTGGACACAGAGGGGGTAGAAAATGGACACTGCTTGCATACTGTACAGGATGACAGGCAGCGGACAGCCTATCTCCCCGATGTGACAGGAGGCTGCCACGAAGTACACCAAGAGCAACGTTTGACAGGCCGTCGGATCTACGACGGCGAGCTTACGAGATATGAAGCAGCAGAAGAATACGATCAGCGAGCAGACCGCACGATTACATGCGCCACTACCGATGCCAACCAGCTCCTGCCGAAAAGGGGTGTGTGCGCAGCTTGGGTCTTGCTAAGACCAAATCCATACCAGTTCCACCCGGCATGGAAGACTCCAGTCCATGACGAAAGAAGAACTCATCGATGCCCTCGTTATGGCAAGGATCACAGAGGCACGCTTTAGTTATCTGGTGGAAGGAGTTGTGTGAAAAAGACGTTCATTCCCATCGGCAGGAAGAATACCAAGCAGCCGCGGAGCTTTTCCGCCAGTTCCCATCCGGCTGTTTGCACAAAGACTCGAATCCCACGCAGCAGCTTCTACAACTGGAAGAAGAGAGCGGAACATCCACCGAACAGAAGAAACGGCTTGTGCAGAGCATCGGATTGTTTAGAATACCATGGGCGCTTTCCCTCCCATGGCTACCGTTGGCTGAATGCCAAGATCCGATTGGACAAAGGAATCGTATTTTCCGATCCCTATGCCCATAAATGCTGTAAGATCGCAGGGATCAAGAGCCTTTGCAAACATTACAGCTACAAGAAGGCGGGCGATCCGTCCAGAACCTATCCGAACTTGTTGCTTGCAGGAATCAACATCGCCGGCCCCATGGAATGTGTGGTGAGTGATATGACCGCTTTTTATGTGGAACGCACATACTACGAGCTCACACTATATATGGATTTGTGGAATGACGAGCTCATTGCCCACGCGCTCTCATCCAAGCGCGGCGATCGTATGACCTACCTCGACGGCTTGCAGGACGTGCTTGCGTTCAAGAAGCAGTATCCGAATCAGAAGCTCATCCTGCACAGCGATCAAGGCTCTGTTTACGCATCCAAGAGCTACAACGAACTCTTGCCCATGTACAACATTGTCAGGTCAATGTCCAGAGCTGGCACACCGACAGACAATGCCGCGATGGAGGCGATGACACGGTTGATCAAGGCCGAACTCTTTACAGATTTCCATATTACTTCGCCGGAGAATGTCCCCGCTCAGGTATCCGACTACATCCGCTTCTTCAACGAGGAGCGCCCTGCATATGCCCTTGGATACCTTACGCCGAAGCAGTATCGGGAGCAGTTCGCGCCAGCACGAAGGTGCGGCCTCGATACGTGTCCTTTTGAATGGAGTACGCGGATATTCTGTGTATGGGCATCTTCGATGAATATGTACAGCATCTCAATTCTAACGACCATTTTTAGGTTTTTGTGTCCAGTTTTGTTGACTAGTGCAAAAGACTCCTGACTTTGTCGACAAAAGTGAGATAATGAGCTGTAAGATTGGCAGACCAACAGACCGCGCCGCACAAGATTTTTCTCGTAGGTTTGTCAATCATATGTTACACAAGAGAGAAATAGAGAAAGAGCCTCACGAGGAGATTTCCATCCTAGGGACGCATAGGAAAAATTGTTATACTCTCTGTTTCTCCGTGCAAGCTGCACCTTGAAATCCTCAAACGAGAAAAACGTATGCGCAGCGTAAAACTCCTCGTTGTCCTTTCGGTGAGAACGCTCTACCTTACCGTTATGTCTTGGCGTGTAGGGGCGAATCTTCTGGTGTGCAATGCCAAGACGCTTTAACTCCTTTTCAAACAGTGTCAGATTCTCTTCATCCGCCGCTTTGGAAACGCTTTGGTAAACTCCGCACCGTTATCCGTCTGTACTTTATGTATCTGGAACGGGAAACGGCGGATGAGCTGCTGCAGGAAGAGCATGGACGAATACGTCGATTGCTCCTTAAATGCCGCAATAAAGCGAAAGCGCGTGCATTCGTCAATCGCTGTATATTGGTACATCTTTTCGCCCTGCTCTTTTGCCTGTCCGACAATGCAGGCAGCGGGAACGACTTTAACATCAATCTGAACCTTTTCTCCGGGGAAGGTTGCCTGTTGATATGGTTTTGGCTGGTATACATGTTTCTTCTTGAGTGTGCTTGTTTTAAGACCGAGGCGTTTCATGCAGCGGTAAAGACCTGCGATAGAGCGTGTATACCACTTTTTACGCAGGCGCACCCAGAAACGGACAAGATCTGTATTGGGACGACGTTTGCGCACCCGTAGAATGAGAGCGATCTCTTTGTCTGAGTGTTCGTTGGGGTGATGATGGGGGCGCCGCGACTTTTGGTGCGAGGGATTCCGGCGTACCATCGTAGCGATTACGCAGACGGTAGATGAACTGGCGATAGGTGCGGTACTTTAATGGCAGCCTTTGTAACACCGTGCTTATCTGCATAGGAAAGAATCGCTTGATAGCACCTAATGTCTTGTGTTATGCTTTTCATGAGAAAGCCTCCTTTGTGTGTGGTTTGTTTGCGTAGATAGAGCATAACATAAATTGGCTTTCTCTTTTTATTTACTTGTGTAACATATCTATTGTAATCCTACAGGTGTTGGTGTCACCGGCGGCTTTTTAATTTGCTTTTTGTGTCGCTTTGTGATAATAGACACGTAGTAGTTAACTCAGAAGGATAAGGCTGTCCTGAATGGGAGTAGGCTTAAGGCTTTAGAACTTTGCCCTGGGGTTGGCTTCCCTACTTTGGACTTAAGACTCTGGACGATATGTCTGGGGTCTTTTGATTTGCTCGATAATCAGCTCTATCACAGCATTGCTATATGTGTATATCGGGATGCTGTTTCTGCCATAGCAATAACAGTATTTTGTGTCAGTTTTAGGTCATAAAATTTACAAATAGATCAAAACAAATTTATTGAATATGTGTCTTTTGTGGATTTCTGATGGGCAGGATTTATAAAGTTAAGATTTGCCCGAATTTTATCATTGATTATCTTAGGCATTCTGTCATTTTGAATGGACAAACATTCTGCATATCATAGCGGTCTTTTATAATGAATGTAGCTTGCTCAGCACTTTTGGCAATAGAAAATGATACAGATGAATCTTTTTGTTTTCTTGTAAGGTAGAAAATTGTGCTGACAGTTATAGCATAGTTTTTGGTTGTTTGTCTCTGTTTATGGCTCTACCAATGGAAGAGGTTATCTCTACAATGTGATTAGTATTTGTTCCGGATACCTAGCTCGTATTGCCTCTTCGCTCAGATCAGATACTTTTACGGAAAGTGTGAAGTTGCTTCTCAATTTTTCAGTAATATCAATATCAAAATACGTGATGAGCTTATTGACATAGTTACACATGATTGAAAAGAGGCACATATATCTGTTCATATTCTTCGGTAATGAAGTGTGTGCTTGTATTACGTAAGCTAATGATCCTTTCCAGATTTTTACGTAATGGATCTGATTATTTTTGTGAAAATTTTTGATACAATTTTCTAACGATAGGGTTCGAGTAGGATTATCTTTTATAATAGATTGTCTCAAGTCCTTGTGTTTTAATAATATAGCTTTTCAGTAGCCCCGCTGCCGTTACAGATGAAAAAGCTGAACTCCCTCAACGCGATATTTGATGGTCGGTTTGTTGTAGAGCTCGACTGCGACACAAAAGCTTCTGGCTTTTCGAGAAGTTTTTCCGATAAGGTCTTTTCGGTGTTGTTCATAGTGTTACTCCTTCAATAGAGAGTGATTTACTGCTCACCATGCTCTACACGGTGAGTTTTTATTTGGGAAAATTCAGTGATATTTTTCCACTTAGAAACAAAACTAGAAGAAATTGCAGATTTTTCCCTCTTATTTGACTGTTATCTTTTAGTTTGATCCCTGTCCTATAAAGTCAATGAACCAAAGGGTTACGGATATTTCGAGCGGTAAAATATCGATATTTTATCCCGTCATTTTCGTTGGCAGCAGAGGGCGGTTTTTATTTGGTTAATATCTTTTCAGCTGTGAACGTAGATAAGAGAGGTCTGATTCTACAGATTACCCTTTTTAGGTCATAATAATCAGTGGTGTTGCTATAGTAGCCGATGGATGGGTACAGAATTGCCAATATCATCAATGTCTCCCTCAAGGTCTGACACGGCGGTCAAGTTCATCCAGCGCGGCCTTGTTTGAATCAACCTCCTCTACATCCTGTATCCGTCGAACAATCTTTTTCGTAGGCGTCGCTCCTCACGAACAGATTGACTGAGTGATTCGATATAGTCTCTGCTGTTGATAGGTGACGAACTGAGTGCGCATATTGCGACAATCAGTAGGGCAGTGATGAGGTTTTGATACTTTTGGCATTGGAGACCTCAATTACCAAGCGTGTGATTGATCAGTTCGTCATGATGGCGGCGTGCGTAACTCGAATAGAAATAAATATATAGTCATCCTTCGAGTCTGGAATTATTAGTATTTTTCTTGTAGTCGAGGCCAGAGATGACATTATCATCATGGTCACGTTATATGACGGAGAATATAGCTGTGTCTAGGCAATAAGTAATATTTTAAGGTATGACATGGTCTAAATGATGCAGTCGGGATCCTCCGCCTGCTCTGCACACAGATCAGCACCTTTGTGAATACAGCTTTTTCCCAACATACTATTTTCGTTTTGTTAACGCCTGATTTTTGGAGTCCATATCGAATGGTTTCTGTGTCAAAAACATCCGACTCATCGTTAGAACCAATCCATTGCCAATGCCGCATGGCTGACACTCTGACGATGTGCCAAACAAGTGCGGCACAAATAAAGAGAACACAAACTTTTCATGATGGCTCTTTAATGTGACTCAGGATTCGATCTCGTCCGCTGATTCTGGTCGGAGAAGATCGTTTCAAAATATGCGCAAGTTCATGCTTATAAGTCCCCATATTTGTCTCCCTGTTGTACCGTGCGTTCAGTACGATTGTTGTCGTCGTTTTCATCCAGTACGACGCAAAACCTCTGATTGAACCAGGCAAGTCTCGAAGACAGTCCTTACATCAGTAATCATAGTCTCCGCGCTCCTTCGCTTTCTGGTATTCAACAAAGCGTCGTACTTCCTCGATTGATTCCTTGCTGAGTCCGCGCGACGCATCAAAAAGAACCTAATGTTTGGGCTCTTCATTTCATTGGCTATGGCGGCTACTTCTGGTCGTCGTAGGGTGGGGAGTCATCAGTCCTCTTCGATTGCTCCCAGCCCCATGATGTATGGCGGGGTGACATGATATACCCTCGGCAAGCAATTCTATCTTGTCCACTGGGATATTTGTGACAATATCGTTTCGTACTTATATAGCGTCTGTTTTGGATACGAGTACACGCTGCCTACTTCTTCTTGGGTCAACCTCGATCTAAACGAAGGGCTTTAGATGCGCCCTAATAGAACCATTGGGCATATATGCTTACCCTTTCGAAATTATATGATATTTATATATTAACATAAAATACAGAAAAAGGTGTATCCTCTGACAGGAAAGGCGGTTCGCGCTGTATACATCTGTTCCCGCGCTTATGCGTTCTGATGTTGGTGGATATAAAGAAAAACCTCCTCGCAAAGAGGCAAAATCATGGTGATTTATATGAATTGAGGTATCATACGCGTCGTGTCTTTGCGCCTCTGTTGGCGCAGAGGGCGGCTTTTATGTCCCTTCACCAGTCGATCTCACTTCGAGAAACGGTTTCCGACGTATTCCCTGCATGGCGCGTCGGTGGGAATTCAAGTCGTCTTCCGTTAGTGTGGTCATCGGCATCGCTGGAATAAACGCTTTGACTACCTCCAAGAGAATTGGGAGTCACGCTCGCACAAAGTCCATCCTTTCCACAATCTGTGCTTACGGTCATATCAATGCCCTCACATTGGTACGATGGCGAGCTTCTTCCCAAGCGGCGCGAGAACCTTCATAAGGGTTGAAACGTTAGGCTGGTTGTCCCATCGTTCTGCCGGGCGATAACGGGCTGCGTAACACCGCTCATCTCCTCAAGCTGTTTCTGTGTGATACCGCGCTCCTGTCGTGCACGGATGAGTTCGCCGATCAGCGCGACGCGCAGGTCGCTTTCGCAATCTCCTCCGCAGTGTTCTTTTCCCACTCGTCCCACGTTCCTGCAATCGCATTGCTTGTCATGGCAATACACCTCTTTCTTTCAGATCGGCAAGCTCGCGCCGTGCCTGTTCGATTTCTCGCGGTGGGGTCTTTACGGTCTTCTTCATGAAATGATGGAGAAGTACAAAACTGCCTTCATGCCACGCGACAAAAAAATATACGGTCACGAATCGGGCGCAGCTCCCACAGGTCGCCGCCCCTTGCTTGTCACGATAAAAATAAATCGGGTGCATCGCTTTCCTCCTCTCTATTATGCCTTAAAAAGTTATTGGATAGCAAGTCGCATATTCTCCATCCCGCCGCCTAGCGCCTTTTTATGCCCGTTTTGCGGGAGTGAGGCAGGCGATCTTCTCCATCTCAATAGGCGTGCTGGCTTCATAGAGATGTTCTGGGGCGATATCCACAGCATCGTTCCAAATCACCGTGTCGTACATCGCCTTTGCACGCAGAAAAAGGGAACTTTGCTCTTTGACGGGAGTGCTAATCCATCTGCCGTTACCACCGACGACACCCTTCTGGAGGCGATCAACAAGAATGGTGGCGTTGATACATCCCTCGAACACCCATGGGAGGAGCAAAGTTCCTTCTACCGCCACTATATCATCCGAGCCGGAAGAAAGCGCGAGAACCCTCTTCACGAGGACGAGCAGACGGCACTAAAGGGGCTGAGTGCAGGTGCAAAAGACGTGTATCGCCTTGTACGCGACAAGCTCGCGGGCTCGTCGAACAAGAAGGTCACCCATGCAGCATCGGTCGGCGCAGTCCCTTGCGCGTCATGCGGATATTATCGCATGCAAGATTCGCACGGCAGTCGGGAAGCCCTTCACAGCAATGGACTACTACCGCAATATGTTTGCCCTTAAGACAGAGGGAGACAAGAGGGGCGCGAACGCCCTGCATCAGGCGGCGAATGCTGGCGGGAAGATGTGCGCGCAGAGCGCGAGGGATGTACCGTCCGCAGAGAAGGAGGCTGTCCGCAAGCAGTATGAGGGCACGGAACAGTGGATGAAAGCCCCGAACGGCAAGCCGATGAACCTCACAGAAGATCAGTGGGTTGCGGTACGTGCGCCCGCATTCAATGCGTGGTTTGGGATTGGGAGCGGAGGCGGAAAAAGCAGAAATACTTGAATACCGCCCCAATCAATGTTACAGAGAAAAATCACGAAGTCTGGAGGCGTCAATGCCAGAGATGCTGCGTTTGCGTGGGCAGATGTGATTTGCCCACGCAGGTATCAACGCGGTTCGGCAAAGTGGAAATCAATCGCACGAGTGTAAAGGATTCACTCGGGCATGGATTCTCGCAGAAAAAGCTGGATGCAATCACATCTCTGCCCGAAGGAATGAAAGTCGCCGCCTTTATCGGAGAGGCGAAAGATTTTAACGGTGCGGATATAGATAACGGGTATTTCTGCCATCCGATCACGTATCAGGGGAAAAGCAGGTTGTGTTCTGTCAGCACGGCGGATGTGAACAGCAATAAGATTTATGTACATGAAGTTTGGACGGAAGACGAATAAGGGGTATTCCCTTCAAACCGCTGCCAAGTTTTCAAACCCAAGCCACACGGAGGAATACCCTTTATAAATCTATTCTAGCAGACTTTTTGAACAAAGACAACGAATGCTCAAAAATTGTCGATGAGAACGGCGAGCCGTTGGTGGTGTATCACGGCAGCGACGCGGAGTTTGAGGTCTTTGACGCACCAAAGGGCGCAAACATGGACATTCAAGGGATGTTCTTTTCCCCGTGGGAACTTGATTCAAAAAGGGGATATGGAGCGAATGTCCGTGCGTCCTTCCTTAACATCCGTAAGCCTGCTAATGAGGGGCAGGGGCTACAAGGCTCTGAATCGTCATCGGGGGCAGAACGGCGCAGGAGTCAAGGCACGAGAGGATTTGATTGCGGCTGGATTTGATGGCGTCAATAATTCGGATGAAGAGTTTATTGCGTTCGAGCCGAATCAGATCAAATCCGTGACGGATAATAACGGCGCATTTTCTTCCTATGATGTGAATATCTATCATCAAAAAGATTCACTTGAAAAATAAGACCTTGCCACGGTGAAAAAGTGGGCATCGTGGCGTGAAGGACAGGCGGCGGAGTACAAAGGCACGCCGTTTGCCCGTTCCTTTGCCGAGCTTGACAAGAAAATCCGTGCGGCACTTTCGGCGGGGAATGACCGACGTGCAGACAACCTTAAGAGACAGTGGGAGCACGAGCGATTCGCTCGTGGTTTTGAGATGTACCTCAAGACAGGGTGACGCACCGACAAAGGGGCTGCGCGCTGTATTCGCAAAGTTCCGTGCGTTCCTCCAGCGCGTCTATCAGACGTTCACAGGGACGGGCGGCAAGGCAACGCCTGAGGTGGAAGAAGTCATGGCACGGATGATCTCCATCGAGGACTCAAAGCAATGCAGACTGTCGTTGCTACGCATCAAGACGTTCCGAATGCAATGAATCGTCCTGATATCGGCACCATTGATTTTGTATGGGGTGAAGTGGGACAGGGAGCGAAATTCAAGCGAGGGAAACGTATGACAACATGAAAAAGAGCATCCAGTGCGAGCGGCGAGGGTGACGGCTCGACCGTTGCTACTGCCACCGTGCCTATGCGTTCTCGTCGCGATGGAGAGGATGCTCTTCCTTCTAAGTCCAATATAGCACGGGGGGCGGTAGAGGCAAGCAAGAACCGATGCTTGGCTTATTCTTCCAGACCACACCCGCACTTGAAAAAGCAGCACTCGAATACGGTGCAAAGAGCGAGAACAGGAAGGTCACGTTCACCGATGCAGCGCAGGAAAAAGAGTTCCTGCAAGTCGCAAAAGGCGATGCTCAGCGCAGGAGCTCGCAAGTCTCTAAGGCGTGGCATGGCTCTGCGACAGACTACATTCTTGAGAAGTTCTCCGCACGTCGGCAGGAGGAGATCAAGAAGATGCTGGATGGCATTACGCTTGTCTCACCGAACCGCCTTAGCCCGCGTAAGCGTGCCCTGCATGACTGGGGGCATGAGATGGGTGTGCCGGTTGTATTCTTCAAGGGCGACCCGTCTCTCCATGGATTCCACTCTGACGGCGTTATCTTCCTCAACGTCGACAGTGAGATCACGCCTCGGTGGACGTTCTGGCATGAAGCCATGCACCGGATGAAGGCAAACAACCCTCGACCTCTACAACGACATCGTTCACGAGAGCAGCGGTGCGGAAGGCTTCACAAAAGAACAGCTGGACGCGTACCGCAAGGAGATCGGTGCGGAGCACATGAGTGATGCAGATGTGATCGAGGAGATGATCGCAGACGACGGCGCACGAATCACACTGCGGGACGGAAAGCTCTTCTTGCTGTGACATATTCACAGACCGATAAATCAATGAAATGGATTAAGGCATGATTGAAGCCAAAGAAAACTATGATAAACTAAAGGTGACAAAGGAGGTAGATTCCTATGAAGCATGGGACAGTGACGTTGCCAGAGGAAGTCATCCACGCCTTTATTGAATCCGCCGCACGACCCAAACAAAAAGCGTCCTCCTCTGGGTTGGGAGGACGAGGACAGCACACATGATCACTGGATGAAGGCGGCGGACGCGGCAATAGCGGCGAGGAAAGCCGCAGGCCTTCTCTAAACAACGAAAACCGTTCTGATAATCAGGACGGTTTTTCTATGCCCAAATTCTCTGCGCGTACGAACGGTGAAAGCCGTGCGGGAACTTCCGTCGCATGATGGACGCCCTCAAATCGGGGTAAAGCCCTCCCGCGTGTTGAAGTTCACGACGGGCGCAGAGAGGTGACGGCGGACATCAGTGTATCGCAGGTGAAACGGTTCATGAAGGACAAGCGTCTCACCGACTATGCAGAGTCACTGGATTCGCCCGTCGGATGTGCTGAGTAAGACACAGACGCAGAATGGAAACATTGAATAAGACCGCAACTATGTCGTTCGCCCGAAAGGATTTAACATGGATGCGGGAAAATGTTGTTGTCGTCGGTGATATGGAATTTGCTCAGATGGCAGTGGGGATTATTATATTGTTATTTTTGCCATGCCGAAGGGGATAAGCAACTCGCGGCAGACTGCCTGATTTATAGCAGCCCGCTTAGGTGTTGCCACCGTTTCCGGCAACAGTGCGGTGTCCCACGACGACAAAGCCGGAGCCGCGAACCGTGGGGGTAGCTACATCCGATAAATCAGGTGATCTTGGTATCTCCACTATACCACCCGAAGAAGCAGGAAGCAAGGAGAATTCGCTTTACGAGGACGAGCAGGCGGCACTACAGGGGCTGAGCATAGACGCAAAAGGCGTGTGCCGCCTATATTATATCAAAGAAACGCTTCCTGTGCAGGATCCCAGTATGCTGCGAGGAAAAGCCTATGCCATAAAGTAGATACTCCACACAAGATCGTACGGAGCGGTTGCTGAGTTTGCCAATCATGGGGGCTCTGCGCACCGTCGCACACAGTACGGAGCGCAATTTGGATGAGTGGCTTGGGTGGACGTGGCAGGACAGAAAAAGGAGATGCCAGCGTGCGTCGGTATCAGGTGTCCCCAGCCGCACCGTGCAAACGAGCGGCAACCACGCCATATCCACTGGTCAACTCTCCTCGAGGCAACGCCGCGTCCATGCTTACAGGTCACCCCAGCCGAACGACAGATGTCGCCGACAGCCTGACTCCTTCGGACGTTCAACCTCTTTTCACTTTTTCATGATACAGGAGCGAATCTGGGTTGTCAACGAGAAAGAGCGATTCAACCAGTCCGCCATCGACAACTCAATCAGGAGATGAACGATCATCAAGGGGACGCACAGGATGTTCCGAAAAGGCAGCGCTCGAATATCTTGTTTATATTCACTTGCCAATCGAAAACGATTGAGCGTACAAAGGTGAGATTCCGCCGCATGATGGACGTACTCAAATCGGGAGGCAAGCTTCCTGCGTGTTGACGTTCACGACGGACGCGAGAGGTGATGGCGGATATCGGTGTATCGCAGGTGAAACGGTTCATGAAAGACAAGCGTCTCGCCGAGATGCGAAAGACCGCGCCGCACAAGATTTTTTCGGTCATTGAAACCGTCATTTTTGTGTTAGAATAAATTGTGATCGGATCGGAGAAAGGATGCCGCGATGGATGAGGAACTGCGCCGCTACGAGAAGATACGCGGAGCGTACTGTTCGGTCGGGCGGCTCGCGAGCCTCTATGACGGAATGATGACGTACTCGACGTGGTCGGGGAAGCTGGTCTCACGGCTCGTGTGGGGGCTGGATCGCAGCGGCGTGCGCCGTTAGTGACGCTTGCGCTGCGTGCGGCACACGAGGGCTTTTGCGGGGCGGCTGCTCGAGGTACCCGTCGGGACGGGATGTCTCTCGCTGCCCGTCTATGCGGAGCTCCCAGAGGCGGACATCACCTGTCTCGACTACGCGCCCGCGATGCTTGCGGCGGCGCGCGCGTGCGGGAGGCACTCGGCATTCGGAACGTCACCTTACCGAGGGGGACGTCGGGCATTTGACGTTCGACGACGCTGCGTTCGATGCGGCGGTTTCGATCACTGGGTTTCCATGCGTTTCCCGACAAGGAAGCGGCATGGAGCGAGGTACACCGCGTACTGCGTCCCGGGCGGACGTCTGACGGGGTCGGTGTTTGTCCTGGGGAGAATGCGCGGACGGACTTCGTCGTGACGCAGCTCTACACGCGCATGGGATTCTTTACGCCGCCGATGACACCCGGGAGAGCCTGACGGAGCGCCTGCGTGCGCTCTATGCGAGAGGTCTCTGTGGAGTGCGTGGAATCGCTCGCTTGTTTTTCCTGTGTAAAAGTAGGGGATGCCTACTAGAAGGAGGACGTTTTTATGAAGTCTCGTACCCTTTCCTGTTTCCTTGCTGCCGCGCTCGTTGCGGGCAGCGCTTTGTTGCCGCACCGGCGGTCTATGCGGCGGATGCTCCCGCTGCACAGGCGCAGGAGGAGCAGGCACCGTTCCAGGGGATGTCGTCCAGCAGCAGCATGATGGCGACGATTGACCGCTTCGAAAAGGGGGATATCGCAGGCCTGCAGAATGAGGCGACCGCCGATCTGAAGGCGCATCTCTCGCCGATCAGCTGAAAGAGGCAAAGCTCAGTTCGCACAGGACTGGGGCGCACGCGTCTCCGTCGGCAAGCCGTACATGACGGCAGGCAAGGAGAATAATGCGTGGTTCGCGGTCTGCGAGATCGCTGTCGGCTACAAGGCGACGGCGGTGGTCTACCGTCTTAGCTACGACCAGAACATGAAGCTCGCAGGATTCTTCATCCGCTGACGGATCCGTTGATTGTAGTAGAAAGCCCCCATGGCAGTGCCATGGGGCTTTTATGACTGCCGTGTTACGCCGCGTCGTGGTAGACGCTCTGATCGTTTGCGCTGTCTGCCTTGGCCGCAGGTGCCTCTGCGTCGCGCTGGAACGGTGCCGCGCTGTCGTAGGTGGTCTGCACGCCGAAGAGCGTCGTCTCGTGCTGTGTCTGGATGTAGAGCCTAGCCGGCGGGGAGGTCGACGTTCTTGCCGTGGACGAACGCACCCGCGACAACACCGATGGGGCCGAGGACGGCGATGCCAGCGAGGGATGCACTGGCTGCCATGGCAAGATGGGTCATCTCTTTCTTTGACTCCTCACCGATGAAGGTCGTCACGTACGTGCCGTCGAGTGCCTTGGTCTCCTTGAAGTCGATCTCGACCTGTGCGTTGCGGCCGAAGTTGCGCGCTTGGCGCACCTTCGTGACCGTGCCCTCGCCGCGTGAGCCCTTCGTAAAGACGAGCACGTCGTTCACGAATACATCGTCGGCGACCCTGATACTCGATCGTATCGCCCACCTTGAGTTCCTTCGCGTTGACGGGCGTTACAAGCGCAACCTTGATGAGCGTGTCGGCGGGAACGGTGACGGGGGTCACGGGGATCTCCGCGCGTCCGAAGGATGCCGTGGAGAGTGCAGCGATACGCTTTTTGAACGTGCCCTCGGAGTTCTTGCCGAGGAGCGATGTCTCGAGCGCACTGGACGCGTTCCTGCACGGAGCGCATGCTCGTCTCATGGTTGATGTTCCACTCGATGGCGTTGAGATCCATCAGGACGGACGGCGATGCGCTGTTTGTGTAGATCTCCTCGTAGAGTGCGTCGATGCGTGCCATGAGGGCTGCCGCTGCGGTGCTTGCCGTCGTAGTCGCGCTCGAGGCGATTGATGCGGTCGATGAGGCGCCGGTCTGCTCGCGTCCGTAGGTGTCCTGCTCGATGAGGGCGAGCTTCGACTGGACGGCGTTCGGCGGCTCTGCGGCAAATGCCGTGCCGATGGACGTGAGTGCCAGAGCGAGCGTCAGCATGAGAGCGCAGATTTTCTGTCGCATGGATTCATCCTCCTTATGGTGTCGTCTTCTGCTTTGCAAGCAGTTCTTCGATAAAGTCCTCGATGCTCTGCATCGGCGAGGTGGGCGTGTAGGCCTGTGGCGCTGCCATGCCCGGCGTCGTGCGCAGTACCTCCTTCGTGTCGTAGACCCCAACCTGACCGGAGAGAATCTGGTAGGTGCGCATCTGCCGATTGAATCGGATGCGGTAGAGGAGGCGACGGTTCTCCGTCGCCTTGACCACGGCGACGCCCTGCCTCGCGCTCGGCATCCGAGAGGCGTGTGATGCTCGCGGCATCCACGTAGTAACCCGTGTCGCCGTTCGCGTCGACAAAGCGCATATCCTCTGCCGCTTCGCCGCTGCCGAGGCCAGCGAAAAGCCCGATCAACACCGCCAAAAATCCACACACCGCAATGCGCCGCATCTGCAGGACTCCTTCCGTTCCCATCTATCTCTGATTTCGATCTATTATAGAGGAAAATTTTTGACGCGTCAAATCCTATGGAAGTATGAATAAAATGAGATCTTTCTCGGATTGGTGTAGATTTTTGTCCCGCGTGGGGGCATACAGCGTAGTTTCCCTGTCACGGTGTTTCCTGCGGAACGAGGAGGCGCGTGCGCTCTTTTCAGTTGCGAAAATTCCGTTTATGATGTAGTATAAGAACGTCAAATTGCTTTTTAAATAACAGGAGAACGCGTCGATGAGTACAGCCCACACCACCCGTATTCTGCTCGCCCTGACCGCCGTCTGTGCGTTTTTGCCGGGGACGGCACACGCGACGTACAGCTCGGACTCGGATACGGGGATCGAGCGACTGGATTATATCGAGAATCAGCGGCGTGCGGAGCGCGCCAATCGGCTCACGCCGGAGCAGGAGAAGCTGCTTGCCGATGTCGCAGCGATGCAGAAACATCTGCGCCATCCCGTGGCGGCGGATCAGCCCTCTCCGGTCGCGTTTGAGGGCGATGACCCGACGTACGATGAGCGTACGGGGACTTTACGGCGAAGGACATGTGGATATTGTCCAGCTGGAGGCGCGCCGCTTTCAGGGAGACTATGTGGCGGGCAATACGGTACGCGGCGACGTATCCGTGCCGGATCGTGCACACGTGCTGCAGCTGACGGAGGGGGCGTCGCGCTGACGCTCGACGGCTATCACATCAACTACAACTATCAGAAACATACGGGCACGATGGAACGGGCGGACGGCAAGGTCGGCGCCTACTATATGACGGGCAAGCGCTTTGAGTTCTACCCGACAAGATCGTCGTCTATGACGGCACGCAGACGAGCGGCGGGGCGAAGAACCCTGACTACCACCTCAGCTCGGAGATGGCGGAGCTCTATCCCGGTGACCGGCTCATCCTGCACAATGTGAAGTTCTGGCTGAAAAACACGGTGCTCTTTTACGAAAAGGCATGAGGTCGATGTCTCACATCCCATGCAGAACAATTTCCACGCGCAGGGCTATGACAGTGACGACGGCGGGTGGGTGAGCAGCGCTTTGAAAAAGATGTTGCCCCGCATGTGACTCGCCGCCGCGAACCTGCACGTGACGACGCAGCGCGGCTGGCGCAGCTCTATGATCTCAGCTGGACGAACCGACATGCGAGTGCCGCGCTGACCTACGGCGTCTTTGAGGACGGCGACAACGAGTGGGTCAAAAAGATGCCGTCGCTCAGCTCTTGGCTACGGGCGCGCGATCGGACATTCGCCGATCACCTACAATCTCTATTCCGAGTATGGACGCTGGTATGGGAGCGGCGTTCACAGCAACCACTTTAAGTACGGCATTTCCCTTGTGCGTGATACGATAAAATTTCACGGCTACGGACTCGATCTCGCGGCGGGCTACTCCGTGACGCGTGAGAGCTACGATCATTCACGCCTCGCAGGGGACTCAGTGCCAGCGCATTCCTGACCAAACAATTTGATCGACCGCTTTGCCGCGTATATCGGCGGCATTTACTCCAGAAGCTCCAAAGAGAATGCTCTTTTTCTCCCTATAACGAGGAGGACTACTCCAAGGTCTTTATGGGCGGGCTGAGCTACCGCCTCGGCGAACGTGACCGTATCGCCGTCGGCACGAAGTATGCCGTCGAGCCGCGTGCATGGACGGATGTGGACTACTACTGGTTCCACGACCTGCACTGCTCGCAGATCATTCTGCGCTACCGCTCGAAGCAGAATACGTGGAAGATCAAATGGGAGTTCACGCCATGGTAAATGCGCTGGAGCGCTTTAAAAATGCCCCCGTGCTCATCATCGGGGATATGGTGGCGGATGTCTATCTCGACGGGAACGATCTCACGCATCTCGCGTGAGGCACCCGTGCTCGTTCTGGAGCAGCGGGAGGAGCGCGTCGTGGCGGGCGGCGCGGCGAAACGTGGCGAACAATGCAGCAACGCTCGGCGGCGTTCGTATGCCGTCGGTGTCTGCGGGACGGATGCGGGCGGCGATGCGCTCTGCGCCGTGCTCGGGGAAAACGCCGTCGATACGGCGGGATTTGTCCGCGACGCGGCGCGTCCGACCATCACGAAGACGCGCATCATCGCGGGCGGACGCGCGACGGTCAGCCAGCAGATCGTACGCGTTGACCGTGAGTGGCATACGCCGCTTGCGGCGGCGGTGGAGGAGTGTCTCCTCACGGAGATCGCGCGCCTCCTCCCGCAGGTGCGCGCGGTTGTACTCTCAGACTATGGGTCGGGTACGGTGACGGAGCGCGTGCGCCGCACGGTGATTGACGCGGCACGTGCGGCGGGGATTCCGAGCATCGTGGATGCGCGCTATGACATCCTCAGCTATGCGGGCATCGGCTACGTCAAGCAGAACGACGCGGAGCTCGCGGCGGCACTCGGGCGCGCGCTCCGCTCGGCAGCGGACATCCATGCGGCGGGGCGTGAGCTCCTCACACGGCTCTCGGCGGACGGCGTGCTCATCACGCGCGGGGCGGACGGCATGACGCTCTTTCTCGCAGATGGGTCGGCGACGGATATCCCCGTGAGCGACCACAGTGAGATCTTCGATGTCTCCGGTGCGGGCGATACGTGCGTTGCCGTGATGGCACTCGCCCTTGCAGCGGGCGTGGATCCCGTGACGGCGGCGCGGCTCAGCAATACGGCGTCGGGGATTGCCGTGCGGAAACGCGGGACGGCGACGGTGGCGTGGGCAGAGCTGCACGCGGCACTCACAGCGGAAGGAGACGCTCATGCTCATTCCTGACGAACACATCGAGGCATACGCGGCGGCGCTGCGTGCGGCAGGTGCGCGCGTCGTCTTTACCAACGGCTGCTTTGACATCCTCCATGCGGGGCATGTGCGCTACCTGACAGCGGCGCGCGCGCAGGGGGATGTGCTCATCCTCGGGCTGAACAGCGACGCCTCTGTGCGGCGGCTCAAGGGGCCGTCGCGCCCCATCAACAATGAGTTGGATCGCGCGGAGGTCGTTGGGGCACTCGCCGCCGTCGATGCGGTGGTGATCTTCGGCGAGGATACGGCGGAGACACTGATCGCAAAGGTGCGCCCTGCGGTCTACGTCAAGGGCGGCGACTACACGCGCGAGACGCTGCCCGAGGCGCGCATCGTCGAGGCGTACGGCGGCGAGGTCGCCTTTATCCCGCTCGTCGCGGGGAAGTCCACGACGGGGATTATCGAGAAGGCGGGGCGCGGGTAATCGCGCGTAGTGTTCGCAGCGTAGGCACCCGTGAGGATTCCCTGAGCGAATCCTAGAGAAGCAAACGGCGCAGAGCGTGCGACCCGCCCCCTGCGGATTTCTATCGTTCAAGCGAAGCGCGTTAAGGAATCCGCAGGTATTTAGGCGGACGAGCACGCGCCCGTTTGCGTAACGAGGCATTCGCGAGGGGAATCGCACGGCACTGACGGCAGACGAACACGCTGCGTATGCGCGAAACATATAGCGAAAGAAAGGAGGGCAGTCCATGAAGAATATCTTGGTCGTCAAACTCAGTGCGATCGGCGATGTGATTCATGCGCTGCCCGTTTCCTATGCCATCAAGGAGACCTATCCCGATGCACATCTGACGTGGGTGGTCGAGCCGCCCGCCTATCCTCTGCTTGAGGGAAATCCGTACATCGACGAGCTCATCCTCTTTGAAAAGGCGAAGTTCCGCAGCATCGGCGGATTCCTCCGTGAATATCCGCCCCTGCGCCGCCGTCTGCGCGCGCGCCGCTATGATGTCTCGCTCGATCTGCAGGGGCTCTTCAAGTCGGCAGCGATCGTCATACAGCGGGAGCGAGGGCAGCGTCGGCACGGCGAATATGCGCGAGGGCGCGGATCGTGTGAGCCGCCCTGTGCGCGGGCCGCACGCACACGGACACATCGTCGAGCGCTATCTCGACGTGGCACGTGCCATCGGCTGCCGGTGGATGCGGTGCGCTTTTCCCATCACCGTCTCGGATCGTGACCGCATGGCGGCGGAGACGCTGCTGCAGCGCGAGGGCGTGCCGGAGGGGCGGACGTTTGCCGCCTTTGCCGTCGGGGCGAACTGGCCGAAACAAGCGCTGGCCGGCGGAGCATTTCGCCGCGCTCGGCGACCGTCTCTATGAGGCGCATATCGTTCCCGTGCTCGTCGGCGGGGGCATCTTGATGTGACGATTGCCGCCGACATCATGGCGGCGGCGCGGATCCCGCCCGTGAATCTCGTCGGGCGGACGAACCTCAAGCAGCTCGCACATCTCTTTACGCGTGCCGCGCTCGTCCTCGGCGGCGATACGGGGACCCGTCACATCTCGCAGCGGGGGCTCGGACGGCCGACCGTCATGCTGATGGGGGCCAACGGATGCGAACCGCAACGGCCCGTACGGGCAGCAGGAGAATGCCATCGAGGTGGGACCGCTCCTGCCGCGGTTGCTGGAAACGCGCCTGCCCGAAGGGGCTCGACTGCCTCGCGGCGATCACGGTGGATGAGGCGGAGAAGAAGATCACGGCTGTTCTGCGCGCTGCTGTGCCATGACCGACGAACGGACATCGGAGGGAAAGAGTTGTATCAAAACATTCTCGTCATCCACCTCATGCACCTCGGCGATCTCATGCTCGGCACGCCCGTGCTGGCCGCCCTGCGTCAGCAGTACCCTGCGGCGCGCATCACGCTCCTCGCAGACAAGAAGCTCGCGGATGTCGTCGCCGCGAACGAGCATCTCGACGAATGCCTCCTGATTGACAAAAAGGGCGCAGACGGCGGTATTCTCGGCATCCTGCGCTATGCGATGCGCCTGCGGAAAAACCACTACGATCTCGTCATCAATCTCCACCGCAACGAGCGCTCCTCAGCACTCGCCGCGCTCAGCGGCGGACGGCGCATCGTCGGCTATGCAAAGCCGGGGTTCGCCCTCGCCTTCGACCATGTCAGCCCGAGTCAGAATCAGGTGATGCACGAGGTGCACTCGCACTATGCGGCACTGCGCGCGGCGGGTGTACTCAATGCAGATGGGACGGCGGGGCTCGAGATGTGGATTCCGCCCGCGGCGAAGGAGGAGGCAGAGCGGCTCTGGCAGGCGCATTTTGCTCCGACCGACAAGGTGATCGCCATCAACATCGGCGCGAGCTGGGCGACCAAGCGGTGGATTGATGCGTACTTCGCCGTCGTGGCTGACACCTATCTCCGACGCGGTTATCACATCGCCGTCATGGGCGGCCCGATGGATATGGAGATGGTGGAGGAATGCCGTGCCCGCATGGAGGAACGCGAGCATCCGCACCTCCATATCTTTACGGGGAAGGTCAGCCTCGGCGTGCTCGCGGGACTCCTCTCCCGCTGCATCCTCTTCATCACGACGGACTCCGGGCCAATGCACGTTGGCGTCGCAATGCACGTCCCCGTGATCTGTATGTTCGGCTCGTCGCCGATTCCCGGGTTCTACCCCTACGATGCACGGAGCATCTCCGTCCGCGCGCCCGTCTCGTGTCATCCGTGCCGCATCCACGAGTGCCCGCTCGCAGGAGAGGAGCACATGATGTGCATGAAGCGGATGCCGCCGGACCTCATTTTGCAGTATGCCGATCAGATCCTGCGCGAGGAGGGCGAGCGTCCCGCGTGCGAACTGCCCGCACCGACGGATTTTGAGACGCGTGTGGTGGAGATGGCAGACGGGCATTTTGCCCTCGCACCACGCGGAGCGGCAGGGCGGGTCGTTCGTTCGAGTTTACCGCAGAGCAGATAGGAGCATTTTCATGGATATGGAAAAAATCCGCAGCGTCGTTGCCGAAAAGAGCGCGCGCAGCAACATCCTCGTCGTCGGCGATGTCATGCTCGACAAGTATTATACGGGCGAGGTGACGCGCATCTCCCCGAGGCGCCGGTGCCGATCACCCACGTGACGGGGACGCGCGAGACGCTCGGCGGGGCGGCAAACGTCGCGCACAACCTGGCGCTCCTTGGGACGAACGTCAGCATCGCGGGCTATGTCGGCAGGGATGCGCACTGCGACAGCCTGCTGGATAAATTCAAATCGCGCGGCATTGACTATGCGGGACTCGTCCATACGGAGCGTCCGACGACGACGAAGATCCGCATCATCGGCGGGCATCAGCAGATGCTGCGGCTGGACTTTGAGGACGTAAAGCCCATCGACGGTGCGGACGCGGAGCAGTACCTCGCCTACATTGATCAGAAGCTGAACGAGAGCATGGACTGCGTCATCATCTCGGACTACGGCAAGGGCGCATGCACGGAGTACGCCTGCCAGCACATCATCCGTGCGGCGCACGATCACGGCGTCCCCGTCATCGTCGATCCGAAGGGACCGCAGTGGGCGAAGTACAAGGGCGCGGACTATGTGACGCCGAACCTGAAGGAGATCAACGAGATCCTCCTGGAGCCGATCGTCAACGAGAACGGCGCGGCGGAGCGGGCGGCACACTATGCCATACGCAAGTTTGGCGTGAAGAACGTCATCCTGACGCGCTCGGCAAAGGGCATCTCGCTCATCCACGGACAGGCGGCTGTCCACATCCCGACGCGCGCACAGGAGGTGTTCGATGTCTCGGGTGCGGGCGACACGGTGATTGCCGTCTTTCGGGCTCGCCCTCGCAGGCGGGCTGAAGCCCGAGGACGGCGCGGCACTCGCCAACCTCGCGGCGAGTGTCGTCGTCTCGAAACTCGGTACGTATGCCGTGAGCCGTGAGGAACTGCTCCGCGTGCTCGATCGGCAGGAAGGGGAAGATCTATGATTATCGTTACCGGCGGTGCCGGCTTTATCGGCAGCAACATCGTCCATGCGCTGAATGCGCGCGGCTATCGCGACATCCTCATCGTCGACGATCTGGAGGACGGCGAGAACTACAAGAATCTGCGCGGCCTCCATTTCATCGACTATCAGCACAGGACGACTTTCTCCACCTCGTCGAGGAGGGGATTTTGACAGGACGGACATCGACGCGATCTTCCACGAGGGCGCATGCTCGGATACGATGGAGTATGACGTCAACTATATGATGAAGGTCAACTACGCATACTCAAGGCACTCCTGCACTTTGCGATGGGCGCGCGCATCCCGTTCTTCTATGCCTCCTCCGCCTCGACGTACGGCGGCGGGCACATAAGCTTTACCGAGGGGGATGCGTGTGAGGACGCACTCAATCCCTATGCGTTCTCAAAGCTCGCATTCGATCGCTATGTGCGGCAGGTCATCCCCGAGGCGCGCAGCCCCATCGTCGGCCTGCGCTACTTCAACGTCTATGGTCCCCAGGAGCATCACAAGGGCAAGATGGCGTCGATCTTCTATCAGCTCTATCATCAGATTCTCGATATGGAGAGGCGCGGCTCTTCCGCGGGACGGACGGCATCGCAGACGGCGAGCAGCGGCGCGACTTCGTCTACGTCGGTGACGTCGTGCGTCAACCTGCATTTCTTTGAAAATGGTGGGGAGAGCGGTGTCTACAACTGCGGTACGGGCACAGCGCATACGTACAACGAGGCGGCGCGTGCCGTGATCGCCGCGCTCGGCAGGGGCAGATCGTCTATCGCGACTTCCCCGGGTGCTGCGCGGCAAGTATCAGAACCACGCAGGCGGATACGGCTGCGCTGATCGCTGCGGGCTACACGGGCGGCTTCACACCGATGGAGCAGGCGGTGAAGGAGTACTGTGACTTCCTGAATGCGGGCGGCTACTTCTCCTATGCCGAATAAGGCGCTCTTCTTCGACCGCGACGGCACGCTTAACGTTGACGTGCACTACCTCCACGATCCTGCGGACTTCGTGTGGGTGGAGGGCGCCATCGAGGCGATCCGCTGGGCGAATGAGCACGGTTATCTCGTCATCGTCGTCACGAACCAGAGCGGCATCGCGCGCGGCTACTACGACGAGGATGCCGTACACCATCTGCACGACTGGATGAATGCGGAGCTCGCACGGCAGGGCGCGCGCATTGATGCATTCTACTACTGCCCGCATCATCCTGAGGGGCGTGTGCCGGCGTATACACGGGTATGTGACTGCCGCAAGCCCGCGCCCGGGATGCTCCCTGCGCGCGATGGCGGAGCACGAGATTGACCCCGCCGCATCGCTGATGATTGGCGACGCGGCGAGTGACGTCGCGGCAGCAGAGCAGGCGGGGTGCGCGGCGTGCGCTATGTGGGCGGGAGCCTCGCGGACTGCGTGCGGAGGCGCTCGCATCGGCGCAGCAGGAAGAGGGGCGGACAGGTGAAACTCGCCGTGATCATTCTCACGCACAATGAGGAGCATCATATCGAGGCGTGCATTCGGGTGCGGCGTTTGCCGATGAGATTCTTGTGATCGACGATATGAGCACGGATCGTACGGCGGAACTGGCGCAGAACCTCGGTGCACGCGTTATCACGCATCCACTCGCGGGGGATTTCGCGGGGCAGCGGAACTTTGCCCTGATGCAGACGGATGCGGACTGGGTACTCTATGTGGATGCAGATGAGCGCGTGAACGAGGGGACAGAGGCGGAGCTGCGCCATATTATGGCGGCAGATGTACGTGCTGTGTACGAGATCAAACGCATCAACGTCGTCTTTGGACAGCGTATGTGTTGCGGCGGGCATCGCCCCGACTACCCACGGCGATTTTTTCCGCGCGAGGCGGTACACTGGACGGGGCTGGTACACGAGCGCACGGAGTCGGAACTTCCCGTGCGGCGTATGGGAGGGAGTCTCCTGCACCATACATACGAGAGTTGGGAGCAGTATTTTCAGAAGTTCAATCAATATACAACGCTCATGGCAGAACGGCAGCATAGAGAGGGGCGGCACGCGTCCTTCTTGAAAATTCTTCTTGACCCACCGTTTGCCTTTTTTCGCTACTATATCCTGCAGCGCGGCTTCCTCGATGGACGGCTTGGATTTTATTCTCGCCATGTTTCACGGTTTCTATACGATGGCGAAGTATGTGAGCTGTACGATTTGACCATGAACGGGGATAGGAACGTATATGAAGATCGCCATATTTGAAAATATCATGACGCCGGGAGGACATGAGGTCGACTTTGACCGCATTCTTACGGAGGAACTGCGGGCACTTGGACATGAGGTCGTATTCTATGTGCCGGAGGGCTTTCATTTTTGGTATGGATTACCATACGGACGTCCACTATCTGTCAGGTGCATCGGTCTCCTATACGAATGCGCGCGGGATTCGTAAACTCCTCCTCTCTGTCCGCCGGGAGCGCAGACGCTTCGGTTGGTATCGCGCCCTCTATGAGGAGGCACAGGGGGAGCGTTTGATGCGCTGATTGTTCCTACCTCCACGTATCGTTATCTTCGCGCACTGCGTCGCAGTGTTCTGCGCCGATCACCCGTTCCGATCATCTTTATTCAGCACGGCATCAGCAAGCGAGGCTCCTAAAATTTTTCAGCGCGGCAGATGCTTTGGCGAAATATCCCAAATGTCCGTCCCGTCGTGCTGACGTTTGGAGACGAGCTCTTTGGCGAACGGAGAGCCAATGTGCACCTGATGCCGCCGCCGACGTTTGTCCCGCGCGATGTAGAGCAGGGGACAATATGCTCCCGATACGATCAGATGAAGCGATAACTATTGGCTTCTTTGGTCAGTTTCGTCGGGAAAAACGTCTTGAGGATCTTCTGAAAGGTATTTCTGGCGGGGAATTATACGCGTCCTGTCAAATTACTCGTGCAGGGATCGACCATGCACGAGGAGGATGCGGCAGCGTTTGAGCGCATTATCTCCTGCTACGAGGGAAAAGGCATCACGTTCCCTGCATCGTGGGCTGATCGGCGCCGAGTGGCAGCGTGCAATCATGGAGGTTGACGCATTGCTTTTTGCCGTACTCTGCCCCGCGGTATCGCTATCATTGGGGCGCAATGCTCTTTACGGCGATTGGTTTTCAGAAGCCGGTTCTTACGAGTGACGATATGAATCCCGAGGTGTTTGCCGCATACTCCATCGGGGAGACGTTTCCCAGCGGCGATATGGACGCCCTCCAGAAAACGCTGGAGCGTTTTATTAATGAGTATGATATGCGTGCGCCGCAATGGCATAAGGCACTCAGTGAAGCCGCCGCAGCCTATGCGCCATCACGTTTCGCCGCGCGCATCGCAGCCGTTGCTGCAGGGGAAGATGAGGACAGGGAGCCGATATGATCACTGAGATCTGATGATGTTGCGCACCGCGCCTATCGTTTTCATATTTTCGCGTGAGCGCCACCGTGCGCTCGTCTTTATGGTACGCGGACTGTTGCACCAGCGGCAGCTGCGCGGAGCTCTATGAGTTTCTTTCCAGAGACAGAGGTGCGGCGTGCCCTCTACGCGCGCAATCCCTTTCCACTCGAACAGGCGACGCGCGCCTTTTTATGCAGGGTCGACGGTGCACACACGGGCGAAACTCATCCAAGAGCACTATGCCTATCTTGAGCAGAAGTTAGGACCTACGTCATTTGTATCGCTTGGTTACGATACGGCACTACGAGATTTGGCGCGCGTCCGAGACGGATATGACATGGCATGCCTATCTGAAGTTTGAGCCCGGACAGCGCAAGGAGGGGCTGCTCTCCGTCATGATGGACGTGGAGGGGAGCATCTCTATCAGATCATCTTCTGGATCGAGCAGAGGGGCGGTCAGCCGACGCTCGTGATCGGGGCGATGCAGGGGCCGAACACGGAGAACGCGCAGGACTTCGTCCGTGCGATGACGAAGTGCGCCCATCGCTTCCGCACAAAGAATCTGATCCTCTATATGACGCAGGCAGTGGCACGTGCGCTCGGTATCAAGCGGATGCTTGCCGTCTCGAATGCGAGGCTACTACGCCAACAACCACGTCCGCCTTGACCGTAAGCTCAAGACGGACTTTGGCGCATTCTGGGAGGAGGTCGGCGGATGGGAGACGGACGATCCCCGCTTCTATGAGCTCCCGCTCGTCTATCCGCGCAAGACGATGGAGGAAGTACCGACGCGCAAGCGTGCGGTCTATCGGCGGCGGTTTGCATTCCTCGATGCCATAGATGAAGAAATTGCTGCGCACATGAGGGAGGTCATGCAGCCGTGAGAGAATATCGTAATATTCTCGTCTATGCGATGGTGAACCTCGGTGATGTCATTCTGACGACGAGCGCGATTGCCCTCCTCAAAAGGTGTATCCAGCAGGCACGTATTACGATGCTGTCGCGTCCGATCGTGCGCGAGGTGATCGAGCATAACCCCGTCATCGACGATGTGATTCTCTTCGACTACAAGGCAAAGCAGAACGCCATGGGAAAAATGTGGGCAATGGTACAGGAACTGCATCGGCGAAAGTTCGACCTTGCGATTTCGTTTGATCGCAAACTCCGCCCTGCACTTCTGTGCCTGCTCGCGGGGATTCCTGTCCGCGTTGGACCCTCGCGTGTCTTTGACAGCAAACCAAGCCGTGTGACGTGGCTCTATACGCACACCGTTCCGATTACACATGATCTCGACGATACCCTCAAGCGGAGACGTATCAGGAGATTATTCGCGGCTTTACGGGAGATGCAGGGCATGAGCGTCCCGTCCTGCCGACGCCGACGGAGACGCAGCGGGCAAAGGCGGAATCGCTCCTTTCGGCTGCGGCAGGAAACGAAAGATCGGGCTCTGCGTCAAGGGGACGTTTGGACTGAAGACATAGCCGAAGGAGTATTTTCGTTGAGGTTGTCCGTGCACTTCACGAACGCTATGATGCGGCGTTCTACGTGACGGGTGCGCCGGGCGATTATGCCTACGCCGAGGATGTGATTTCCGCCATTGGTATTCCCGTCGAAAACCTCTGTGGCAAGACGAACCTCATGGAGCTCGCGGCGCTCTATGGACAGCTGGATCTCCTCATCAGGTGTCGATACGGGTGGCGCACATATTGCGGCAGTGACGGGCGTTCCGCTCGTGGTCATGTTTGGCTGTACCTCGCCGCGCCGTTGGCATCCGATCAGTGACAATGCGACAGCCTTCACCTCGCAGGAGCCATGCTGCCCGTGCAGCTATAGGGAAACGGACTGTCCGAGCTATCCGCAGCCGAACTGCTTGTATCATGTGAGGCCGGATGCGGTTTTGGCAGAGTGCATCCGATTTTTGGACGGAACTATGTAAAGGATTGCAGCTATGCATATAGGAGCTGGTGCTAAGGATTATGCAGAGAAAAATAAAAACATGGGAAATAGAACAAATGCAGGAGGACTCCGTGTGTATCGGTTATTATGCCGGCATACAATGTTGCACAGACGATAGAGGCTTCGATTGCATCGGTGCAGGCGCAGACGGTTTCTGATTGGGAGTTGCTCGTCATAGATGATGGCTCTGCGGATGATACAGCCACGATTGCACATAGGATGGCAAAGCAGGATGCACGTATACGACTCATACAGCAAAGAAATAGGTAAGTATCGATTTGATGAAGAACGTCAAAAAGTGAATTTTCGAGTTGAAAATCCCGAGGCCAGATTATACAGATCTGACTTCGGGGATATAAATTCCGAAAACTCTTATGCGGTTGTTCATGCCATACTATTTTCCTGTAATAGCTCCTCACAAGCTTTCAGCACCATATCCGAATGAATCTCGCGCATACACTTTACATGGTAAAGGCAATGGCGCGCGGTATCATCGCTGCAAGGTGAGCAGTCCATGTTCAGGTATATGGGGCGACAACGATGCTTCCGGTGCCCATCGACTGGGAAGATCCCTGCTGAACAGAGGGACTACTAGATGTCGAGTGCTCCTGCTATATGCATGGGGCCGCTGTCCGGTGTAATAAGAAGTGAAGCTCGTGCTATGATATCGATAAGTTCACCGATGCCTGTCCGACCGATCAAGTTGAAGTGAGAAATCTCTTTTGCCTCTTTTTCTTTTTCCGGTGGTCCGATGACAATGATGGGACAGCCCCATTTTTTCTCTGCATCTTTGACGAAACGAGCAGCCCCATCAAGCGGCCAGTTACGCTCTGTAAGACTAGCAAATGGAGAAAGCAGAAAAAATGGTTCGCCTTTTACAAGCCGATTTGTTCCAGCAGTTGTGATACGTGCCCGCATTCGGCTTCTGTTGGACGTCCAATGTCAGGGTCGGGTCATATCACCGTCTAATGTGATGCCAAGAGCGTCCGAAAAGACTTTTGCATTGGTCTCTGCAGCGTAATCGGTTGATTGAAAGACATGGGGATGAATCTGTTTTGTCAAACATTTTGAAAGAGGATGATTTTCGCGCGGATATCCAGCGCGAAGCGGGACACCGAACAACGCAGATGCTATCATAAGCTGTGGTTGCCAGTCGGTAAAGACAACGGCATCTTGTCCGCGTAGGAACGAGGAAGTACGCCAACGTCCCCAAGAGCTCCCTCCTGATATAGGTAATTTCGTTCAGATAGGAAAGTCCGCGCAGAATGGTATGATTTGGCCATCGCGTCATAAATGTTATGTGGCAGGAAGGATATTTTCTTTGAGGCGGCGCAGAGCGGGCGTAAACATGATGGTGTCGCCGATACCACCGCCTGTGGTAATCCATAGTTTTTATTTCGTAAATCCCAAACATATTCTCGATAATTACTGTTTATTCGTTCGGTGTCTCCGGAGCAGGTGTAACAACTGCATTAATATTTACACCCGGTGTGATGCCGCGTG